>Ga0209384_1000318_pt1 | contig 32731 bp, 27 predicted proteins | sample CoawatmetaG05DNA_FD_187511 | JGI IMG/M metagenome (GOLD analysis project Ga0209384, IMG submission 187511) | Marine microbial communities from the West Antarctic Peninsula - Coastal water metaG058-DNA (SPAdes) (version 2) | ecosystem: Environmental > Aquatic > Marine > Coastal ... | reverse complement strand
GTACATTTAAGTTCAGTTTTTTCTTGTTGGTTGTAAATCAAATTTCTCAACTTATTTCACACGGTTGTGATAAATATTTGTTGATTCTAGATATTTTCTCATCTATATTCTAGATTTTCTGTTTTCATATATTCCTTCAATCATGCAGAGAAATGTTCGACGGCGCGTTGCCACATTTTTTTTTGTCAATACTGTATATAGTGGTCCACGTGTACGAGAAAGGACAAATGCAGAAACACTTTTAATGCAATCTTTTTTCCGTGGAGAGGGTGATTCATCATTTAATTATGTATATGACCAGTTATCAGAAAATATTGAACAGGAAAAAATAACACAAATGGAGATAAAAATGAAGACAAAATTAAATATGAAAACTTTATTGTTTTTATGTGAATCCCTTGATTCTCAAAACAAGCAAGAGTTAGAATACAAGCACATGAGGAAAATAGAGGATGCTAGACCAAATAACTTAGATTTGACAAATGACAATGATAAATGTTGTTGGTCTAATGATATTTTGGAAATAAAAATGAAAAAAATAGACAACGAGGAGAATATCATGATGAAAAAAATATTATCAGAAGTGATTGAAGATAAAATAAGAAAAGAATATTGTTGTTATTCGAGTGATGAATTGCAAGAATATTTGAAAAATTTGAGAGATAATATTCTAAAGATAGAGGAATTGGAAAAAAGATTTGAATATTGCGATGTCATTCATATGTTGGATGATGATGATTGTAGTTTCGAATCAGAACATGAAAGTACCAAAAAACGAATTAACACAATTGGAAATATTTTGATATTGAAAAAAAAGAAATTGATTGTGAAATATATGTTGGCTGAAGAGATCGTTTGCCAGAAGAAAGTAGAGTACATGTGTCCAATCAGCCACATCATCATGCGTGATCCAGTGCGAACCAAGAATGGAAATTGTTATGAGCGAAACAGGTATAAATATGCAAATTCCTGCATTATTCCTGCATTTGCTGTTTGTCTAAACGATTTCGTGTCATTATTACTGACTTTTCTTGAATATAGTATATTGCAACATATACAGCAAAGGAAAAAAGGCAATCTACCAGTGAATGACCCATTGACCAATGAAATTCTTCATGACACGGCAATCACATCAGACCAACAACTAAGATCAAACATTGAGAAGGCAATTGAGAAAGTTGTAAATATAATGGATAAAAAGTGGAATCTTTCCTAGTTTTGTATTGAAATAAAAGATGAAAAGCAAAAAAAGACTCCCAATTTATATATAACTCATATAAATGGGGTTTGAAAATGTCAAATATCAAAAAAAATTGGAAACAAATGATCCAAAATAAAATAAAATGAATAAACAATTAATACATAAGAAGGACATAAAAAATCATGATTGTCTCCAACACAACAAGATGATAGCCAATACAACTAATGTTTCTGTCTTACTCAAAAAAATGTAAAAACAATGTAAATTCAAGGTTGAATGCCAGAATGTCCATTCTTCTGAATAATTTAGTATATATATTGAAGAAATAAAATCAAAATCACGGAAAAACATAAATGCAGTATGAGGAACAGGTTTACAACAATGATGAATGTGTACTACTTGTAATTGGTTATAAAGTAGAATTAGAAAAACAAAATTTCTTGTCAAGAATAATAAAGATATACGAATATATAACAAAGTGTACTTCTTCCAATCACGTGGGTTTGAGTTTTGGAATCAAAAAGGGAAATCAGATTTCAATAGTTGGAAATGATTTCAGTTGTTGGAATGGACGAAATTCAGGTCCGTCCCTAATCTCAAGCATGGCACATGTAGACCGAAATAAAAATACAGAGTGTTTTCAAATCAATGCTAACGAAGTACATTATATACCAATAGAAAAAGTTTTATGGCAAGAAATATTTGATATAATCACACAACAAAAAATGACTATGCAAAAATTACCATATACTGGCATTCCATATCCTAAATTTTCAAAAATAGTAAGTGATGGATTTTATTACAAGTGCAGTCGTCTTTTTTCGTGGAGTAAAATCAATCTGACACAATCTGAAGTTGAAGAAAGATTGCTCTTAATACAAAATGAATGTCAGTGTGCACAATTTACATTGGCAGTTGTTTGGTATGTGGTTTCCAAAAAATTTGAACAAAAGCGTGATGAAAAATATTCTATACGTTGTTTATTTGCACAAGGTTCCTTTTTACACCCATGCACTTTGTTACATTGTATACAAAAAACTGATTTATTTTGTACAATACCAATCAATGCGAATCAATACAAGTCAATATTTTCTACATCTTATGAAAAATACAAAATAATAACAAATACCACAGTAAATATTTTTACAGCAGATGCTTGTACTAATGGTGTTCAATTTTCAAATTTGGCATTGTTGTCACCATGTATAATAGAACCATCTTATTCTATAAAAAATTTAATTGTAGATTCGTTGGTATAATGATTCTCGTGATTATGTACTCTCCGAAACAATTTTCTTCTCTGCCGCCTGTGTTTGCAATAGCAATTTAATTATATTTGCCCGTTCGTTCGTTGTATAAACACGATTTAATTCTACCATCAAAGCTGTATTACACAATAAAAGACGAATACTGGGCTCTCCAGGTGCAATACATAACATCAAATGGTCAATAACATGTCGTTCTGTGATTAATGTATCGGTTGAATTTGCACTTGCTTGTACATTGAGCATATTCCCATGTTTTTCTGTGTTTTCTACAACATTTACAAATTCTAATACTTCTTTCACACTACTACCAAGCGTATTCACTTTGCAAATTTTTACAGCAAATTCTGACACCAATTTACTATTTTCTGACGACAATTTGTCACATATTTTACATTTCTGTATAAATGATGCAGACAATGGTACACTATTTTCATTTTCATTGTCTTCATTTTCCATATTTTTACGTACAAAAACTAAGTCTATCTAAATTGTTTTGTGACAATATATAATATATATCAAAAAAAATTACAGAAACACAAATAAAGTACCACATAAAAAAATACGCAATTCGTTCTGGTGTAGATATGTCTGATTTATGTATTTTTTGCAGTGTGTTTAGTTTCAATGCCAAGCAAAATTTGTGTTATGCATTGTGTAGAATACGTATATAAGTATAATATATTTTTATACACCACTCATAAAACAAAAATGCAGAAAAAATTAAATAATTTTCTTGTTGACTCTGTAGGGGGGCGGGGACTTTTTAAATCTAATTGTAGTCACATTCAAAAATGTTTTCTGGAAGAACTCATACAAAGTGTTTACATTGAAAAAATAAAAGTAGAAGAAAATGGTATTTTGTACACTGAACCACGACAAACAAAAATATCATGTTCGTTAGATTGGGATATGGTAATAGATGGATATGCACACAATGATGGTGTTAAGCCTATTGTTTTTTTCATATTTGTTAACTCTGACACATGTGACATTCATATTCTCAAGCTTTTCGAAACTGTGTATGAACACTGGCAAAGTGAGTTTTTTCAGCATACTTTTGATGCCAAAATTGATGATGTTGTTCCAATATTCCTTAATAGTACTAGTGAATACAATGGAACACTTCATTCTATTATTTATGAAATATTGACACATATGGATGCTATAAATGATGCTGTAAATGATGCATCCATATTACCACCAATAAAAGATGCATATCCAATAAAAGATGAATCCAGAATACAACCACCGGCATCAAAATCCGACAAACCAAATTTTTTCCAAAGAATCTATCAAAGTATGTATCCAAGACCAGCGGGATATAACGGAGATGGACAGCCTCCGTTCAATAGCAACAGAGGTGTAGCAGCAGCGACATATGACGGAGACAGTGATGACGGAAACAGTGCAGCAGCAGCGACAATTGACGGAGACAGTGATGACGGAAACAGTGCACAGCCTCCGTTCATGAACAACAGAGGTTCAGCACCACGGACATATGACGGAAAGACATATGACGGAAACAGTGCACAGCCTCCGTTCATGAACAACAGAGGTTCAGCACCACGGACATATGACGGAAAGACATATGACGGAAACAGTGCACAGCCTCCGTTCATGAACAACAGAGGTGGAGCATATGAGTTATATGACGGAGAGAGTGCACAGCCTCCGTTCATGAACAACAGAGGTGGAGCACCAGCGACAAATGACGGAGACAGTGCACCTCACAACGGAGAGGAACTGCCATTCTTTCAACCACAGAAAAAACCTCAGGTGCTGAAACATACACTACTTCCCCAGCCTCAGGGGTCGCAGTCGCCGCCGCCGCAGATAATAGCCCAGGACACCACACAAGGAAATGGTGGTTTCGGCCTGAAACCGCCACTGCAAAGGGAACCTACTGTAGATTTGTCACAAACAATACCACGCTTGATGAGGGACAGAACAACCCACCAACAAGAAGAAGGGTTAAGAGGGCATCAAAAAATGGAGGTAGTGAATAAACAAAAGGAGCGACAAAAGGAGCGAAAAAAGCTGCTGGAACAACTGCAAAATGATACAGCTCAGATAAATCAAATGAAAGGTTCTTTTGTTGGCAATGAGTATTGAGTGTGTGTTTATTATATGTTATTGCAAACGACTCGTACTGGAAATATGGTCCAATATGTTGAAAATGTATAAATGAATATGCTGATTGATAGTGGTACGACTCTGATTAAGACGGTTGATTTTGTGTGAGGAATTTCAGAATTTAATGCTGAAAGAACTATTGATAAAACTGTCAAGGTTACTAATACAACACCAACAGAAATAACAGCAATGTACACATTTTTTTGACTACTCTGATGATATAAGGTTGACACGAAAAAAATCTGCGAAACAAGGCCCATATAAATACTAAAGGAAAGCATGTAAAATAGTTTGTCAACACCAATTGATGAGATTGTCATACAGGAATGTTCAATAGTGACAACAAATATGAAAACAGATAGTATTGCCATACATATTCCTGAAGCACTGATGCTGTGAAAAATTAAGGAAAGACAAAAAATATGTACAGTTATACCAGGCAATGCAGAAAATATGCCAAAATAGAACAATTTGCAATCATATGGTAATTTCAACATGTCATTGGAGAACGAGGGAGATGTTATAATGCTAAAAACGCTAGAAAGTATGGGGATTATTGTACAAACCACGCACATTGACCATACAATGTCTACATTCATGGAATATTCTGTATTTTCTGGATTAAATTTGAGTGGTAGTGCAATAGATTTATCAGCTATGAATTCATTTTTGTGTATTGTAGGTACTGGTAATTTGGCGTTTGGCAATGGGTTTAGTATTGTGGTATTATTGAACATACTACGAGATGGTTTTTGTTGAATTACTTTTGTTTTCCGTTTTTGAGTAGCAGATTCTATATCATCAAAAATACTACTCATACAAATCAATGTTTGTAAACAAGGTTTTTGTTATATATATAATATATGTAATGTTGCATATATTATTTGACATATCAGCAAAATGATTTGTACATGTAAAAGTACATAAATAAACGTTTTGTGGAATTCATTGAAGTTTTTATTATTCAAGAAACATCATGCATTACTACAGTTTCATCAGCAATCAAAGAAATAATTCCAATTTTCAACAGTTGAATAGAATATATCAAAGGGGCAATAGTATAAAACATAAAAAATAAATATGAATGCCGAATAGTTTCGTAATCATTCACTAATAAAAACCAACTAAATACAATTGGAATTATACATGTGAAAAGTAGCAACCAAGCTGCCAAAGTATGCTGCTTATGTTTGTTTTGATTTTTGTAAAAAAAGTCCATCATCACGCAACCAATACACAATAACAAATTTAAAACAAATGAAGTGTTGTATAATTTTTCAACGTATGTACCCATCTCAAGCATGTAGTTAGTCACAATGCCACAAACACATGTATACATAAAATAAATATAGACAAAATATTCTGGGTAAAAGTTAATAAAAATTGTCATATGTATGGAAATATACTTTTTGCATACATATATACATAAATAAAAATAACAACAATTTTTCTTTTAGAAAAACTTCTTTGTGTGTTTGAGACACCACAGCCATAGTATTGAGCACATTGGAATAGTAACAAATTCCACTGATATAAGTATCATTTGATTTGTATACTACTATTACTTGATAAAAATTCAATACACATATCTGTTATTTCTTCGGAAATTGTGATCAAGAAATCTATATATTCTGATTTTCGCTGTTTATGTTTGAAATCTTCTATCATTTGAAGAATACCACACATGCACCCTGTACATACAACATATGTTTTTTGAACGTCGTGTGTGAATGGAATAAATGTAAATTCGTGCACGAGAACATCCAATTTTTCATGTATAATTAGCAACAATTGAAGATAATTGGAGCTCTGTTTTCCTTCCAATTTTGTATGATTGTACATAATCGTATGCAGATGATTCACTTTTTCTATAAAATTCATATTTTTGATTATCTTGTTCCAACCGTATGTCACAGTTTCTACAGTTTCTATATATGTTGGCATACTACTCTAGACTAGATTTGGTTCTTTTTTCTTTGATATACCTATGTTGTTGCATTTACTTTCAATCTTTTTTTCCTCATTGTTACATTTTCACTGGGATTAGTATTAACGAATTCGCCCGCGTGGTTTGTTGGCAGATCGCCCGCATTGTTTGTTTCAAAGTCGCCCGCATTGTTTGTTACAGGGTCAAACACATCATCTTCTTGTTTGTTGCTAAAATCATTAAAAGTTGGCACTTCATCAGTTGTATTTTGTGCAACACCTGGAATATTTTTGTGCATGGCTGTTCCAATTCCGTTTACATTTCCGCGACCACCAATTTCATTCCCATCCCATATTAATGGTCTTTGTACATCATGCTTTGACGATACAACACCATATCTTGTTTGAGATGAATGAGATGAATCCAAATCAATTGGTTGTGTTTGGATACTATTAACAAGATATGGCTTGGGTAAAATGCGAAAATGTGTTGTATTCAGTTGTTTTTTGTAAAACCCAAATCGCATGAACAATTGAATTGGTGCTGGTAATATAGAAAATGTAGCATCAATTCCTGTTCTCGATTTACTATTTTGAATGTTGCATGGTTTGCTCATCTGATCACATATTCCAAAACTCATGAACCATTCATTCAATGGCACATCAACTGGGAGATTGGTTGTATCTTCTCGTTTAGCGGGAACCAATAACCAGAAACCTCCAGTAGAACCAAAATCGTCTTGGTCAAAGCGTACTGTCCTATCCTTTTGTGATGTTTCGTTAGAAGACAATCTAAAACTGACTCCACTCGGAGACAAGGTCGTATTTGTTGTTCCTGGATGTGAGATTATTTTAGTATATTCCAATTCAAATCCAAGCACGTCACCACCACTTGTGCCAGTTCCACACGCCGACCACACGTTTCGAACTTTCATATTCTTGCCAGCTACTTGTATGACTCCTACAAAATCTGTTGGCGCAAAGGAAGAGGGATTTCGAGCACCATAATGTTGGCCACCTTGGTTGTCACTACCAATGAAAACACCTCCTGGTTTGATGTGGCTTTTCATAAAATCCCAAAGATGTTGCTGTACAAATCGCATGTATAATTTCATCTTGTGATCTTGTGTTTGAGATGTATATTGTGCTGAATACTCATACCAAGCATGCAAATAGTAGTTGTCAAGCATATTTTTGAAATCACCATCTGTTATCATATTTAAAAAATCATTAAAGGGTTTCAATTCAGAAGATTCTATATTTGTAATTTTTTCCTTGAACTGTCGTATATTTTCATGGTTCTCGTCCTGTATACACACTGTTGACAAATGACAAAGAATCTTTTGCATGCCAATGAGTAAGTAATTTACCATTGCAATATTTGCAGAAAATACATTTTCTGGGCCCAATGTTCTACCAGCATTGGTTGCCTTCCCACTACCAATATAAGTCTGATTAAAACGTAACAGAAATATGACATCACCAGCTCCTACACATTTATCCATCAAAATAGGAGGCAAACTTGCCTCAAGTGACGGAAGGTAAAATGGCAAAATAAATCTGGGTATGTTTATATATAGTAACTTTTCAGTCTGATTGGATTGAAGATTCTTGGACATAGCCCCTGCACTGGATGTGGCATTTTGAAGTGAATTCAGTGGACCACCTTCAGTATTATCAAAAACTCCACCTGGCCAAAAATTTGACCGAACTCTCTTCGAATCTACGTCATTATATGTACTTCTATCAAATTCACCAGGAGGTTTTTCTGATCCACCTATAAATCGTTGAACCCAAGAAGCTTTGCTCATTATTACTTGGAATTAATTATGCTATGCTTTATATATATATTGATACAACTAATTTGAAAATACACTATCACTAACAAAAAAATGATGCATTTCGAATATTTTGTCACGCAATGTTCCTGATTTTGCATACAATTAATACTGTAACAATATATACATATATATACAAATATTTTAAAATCTTTACATTTTTGACGTAAATCATACAAAACAATACAAAGTGACTACTGTTTGATTTATAATGGTAATCATATTCGAGATTTCACAAAGTTTTCACAATGCCCAAAGGTTCCAACATAAGCATAATAATTTTCAAACAGTCGAATCCCAAAACTGCCCACAAAAACACAACCAATGATGTAAGCAGCCCATATAAATGTTTTACACCCGTCAATTTATCTGGACACATGTCTGAATTCGTGCCAATTGGTATTCCCAATGCCAAATCTGTTGTAATAATAATTATGCACAATACTGTGCAGCAAATCGAGACGATCAATATTAAACAATCCAAATAATCATTTTCAATTGATTTTGATTGCTGTTCGTCGTCATGGATGCCATACTTATTCAATGCAATGATTTCCAATAACATCATACAAACAAAAAGAAACATAATCCCAGAAAGCAATGCCTTGCGACGAAATAGATCTTCATAACACAACCTATAATCAACAGATGTTCTTTTACTAGGCCAGCATAATTTTTCAAAATTAGATTCGTCTATAATTGACATGGCTGCAATCTCGGTGGTGTTACAGTCTGTATATGATGGTTTTAAATTTTTTTTTTTTTTTACTGATCTTTCTATGTCCCCGAGCGTGCAATATGCTTGTGAGGCTCGATCTTCAATTAGTTTGAGATCCTTTGATAAGCCAAGTACTGGAAAATTCCACTGATAAAGCCACATTGGTGATCCAGTTTTAGGTAATATATCTCTCGCATCCTCGAAGTATGATTCATAAAAAAACGAAATAGGGCTGGGATTGTCATCACTTCCCGACACTTTGTTGTTTGGCAACTCAGGTAACCATACACTGATTGGTGAAGGCAAACCCCACATTTTTTGTTTTTGCGACTCTTCATAATCCATACTATTTTTGGAAGACGGAAATTCTTCGTAAACCCCCAACATTTCCAAATGAATATCATTATATCCGTTCATTGCTTGTCCTCCGTGATATATTGTTTCAATGAAAAATAGGTATTCTGGATCTGCTATGACTAAATCCTTACGACTGATCGAATCCGATGGTTCTGTAACAAATGCCAGAGTCAGACACATCACAGTATGCAAAGCAATAATTTTCAATACAATTGCCCCAAAAAACACTATTCCATTCGTCTGCATTCAAGATATTTTTGGTATATTGTGGACTATGTATATATGTTTCTGTCAGTGTACACACAGAAAAACAACCCATTTGTTTGGACACCATTTGATCTTTTAAATGTACAAAATGTCTAGTTTTTGCATGTCGTATAAATTTTGCATGTCACAGGGGTATATGTCTCTCATATATGTATACATATATAAGTGTTTTGATAATATACATATATCTGTCTTAGTAAAATGTCAAATGGTCTAGCATCGGCCACAGGGACTAGAATCAATACTGGTCCAACTGTAAATACTACTGGACGTGCAGATGCGAAAAACCTCGTGCAAGCAAGAAGTGATGCAGAGATCAAGAATAGATTATTTGATATCAAAACAGGTGAAATTTGTGTCACTTCCAATCATAAAACTCATGCAGCCTATGTGCCAGTAATGTCTACTGACATAGGAACAGATACATCAATTACATTGAATGCAGATGCTTACATCAAGTTACCAATAAATGAAGTGTATTCTGACAAAAGTCAATTGGATATGAATATGGCTACATATTATAAAGATATGGGAGATGCTCGTACAGATTTCGAATTAGTTTTAGCATATCATCAAATTTCTCTTCATTCAATGGACACCAAGATAAACAGAATGTTGTTATGGTCACAAGACAAACTATTTTATCAGAGGGCAAAAGACACTCAACTTAGCGATTTCAGCAATCTCAGACACAGACGGAATGCAATTATATTGATGAGGAGTGTCAAAGATATGGCGGATGCAGAATCTGAGCACAAAGGAAAATATAGTCTATTAAACAATAGTACTGATATTGGCATTTATAAGTTTGTTCCCAGTGGTAATGAAGATTTGGGTTGTGACAGCAAGCCCACTGTTTATGCTATCATGTGCACAGACAGTGACCAAAATGCTGTTATACAACATGATTTAGAACTCAAAATATCTATAATTTGCCAACACATCCAATCCAGGCAAGGTATTAAAATATTAACACCAAAATCAAACAATACATCTCCTATCACACCACCACATTATAAATACGCTGGTATTGCATTGACTGATGCATGTATGCATCCACAAAATGGTGATACAGCTGTGACAATAAATGTTTTTTCGGCTATGACTGTGGACAATGGTCCCTTTGTTGTAGTGTGCAATGATGATTTGATGTGGATTCACAGAATTGAGTTGAGTGACTTTGATGTAAATGGTTCACGTCGTAAAAGATTAACATTGGATATGAATATTCTTACAAATATTTTGCAATCATCATTGATAGAAGAAGACACATTTTACATCAACATGAAAAAATTATTTGAAATGTATACCAGTTACAGTAACCAAAATGTTGTTCCTAAAACTCAAGATGCTGTACCTGGCAATCCTTCCAAAAAAACCTTCATTATTGCACCACTCAAAACAACATTCGAGATTATAAAGCGATGTTCGATTATGGATCAGCAGAGAAAAATGGGTAGAGCATTATCTAGTGCTGCTCCTTTCAAGGGATTGGATATTATCAACGGAGCTTGTCCACACATGTAAGTAACACAAAATTCAAATTTTCCATTAAAAACAGAAATGACAGATTTTTGATGCTGGCCATAGCTCGCATGTCCCTTGTTTCAAGCCCATACATAATATATATTCAAATTTTTGGACCAAAATAAAATATATTTTATTAAAACTTAGATTTCTAGATGTGCTGAACTCATTTATTGCAACTCGAATTATATATTATATAATAAAAAGTAATTTGTCTTATCATATTGATATGGTCATTGACAACACACTACTCATTAACAATTCTGTTGTTGTTTGCATCAAACCTGCAATGTTTTGCAATAAAGTGTCGTTTTGAGTACAAGAAGTACATTCCACTGATAACAGACAATAAATAGCCATATCCGTAGAAGTGCATGTGCAAAATTGGTTACATATGCTATATTTCATTGCTTTGGAAATAGATTGCTGCATCATATTATCTGATGTATTGAATAATTTGAACAATCGTTGTAATTGACAAAAACTACTTGTGACTTTGTATAGTTGCCATTCAAACTTGTTCAGAATGCAAATTTCAGCTCTCATAAAATCTTCAATACTGAAGCTACCCAATTCTACACTATATTTCTTGATCATCTCGGATGGTTTTGGAAATTTCTCTACTTCTTCCAATTTACATGCAATTATTACACAACACATGGCAAATAAATAAGGATTTACCAAATTTTCGTTTTCGTCCATTTTCTTTACATATTTTTTCAACAACTCCACAGCTAGGAAAAATGTCTCAGCTCTCATATATTTTTCCGTGTAGAAACTGTAAATCCATTCATTGACCTCGCGTAACAAATCAATTCGTTTTCTGAATAGATGTTTGTTATAATGTTCATTTTTTTCATTGGATCGTATATTCATGAGTGTTTGGCAATCTTCAGTGTCAATACAAAATTCAACTTGTTCATTAACATTTTCTTTTTCATGTGGTAAAAGACATGTTTCTTTTGTATTCAATTCCATTTCTGATTTGCAAATGATTACAATATTTTCTTGTGTTGATGGACTTATGATATTTTCTTGCCAGAGAACATTTGACATTTGTGATGTATTATGTATTTTTTTGATTTTTTTATCAATATGAAAATGTGATTTATAAGACGGTGGTGTTACAGACATATGGTCACAGGTGATAGCACGTCCTGACGTTCAAAAATGAGACTTGTTAGGTTATCTGCACAATTTTACTTTTTTATTTCAGACACCTTTTTCATGTTCCGTGTATGAATCTTGTACGTTGTAATACAAACTATTTGGTTTTTTCCTGGTGACTATTGATGGTGAGCACTTGGACATCAACTGTTCTTGGTTGTATTTAAAATAAAAATTTTGCAATACTGGCAGAATAAAGGAAGGAGTTACAACATAAAACAAAATTATACATAAAATCACTGGAAATCCACCATTGTATACCAATCCAATTAATGTAAAGCAATCATAGAATCCACACATTTTCATTTTACTCATGGAAGCATTGATACCATACAATGCTGGCCAAACTTTACTATTTGCTAATACAGCAGCACACACGTCAGTATGATATGCCATATTATGGAAAAATTTATCATCTTCACAATGTGTTAATAACCATGTCTCGCTTTTTATTTGTTCAATGAAAGAAATATAAGATACGTGGAAGTCATATAATCTTCCAATTATCAACATAGAAATCCAGGACACTGTCACTATAGAGCAAGCATTTTTGGAAATTGCTGAAATATGTTCTAACATATTCATATTTTGTTTTGTCAGTGCTTTGTATTCTCGAACATCTGTATATATATATATATATTTGTACATGTAATATTTTTTTGTGGTGTGTTTGTATGAGCAAAAATTGATAACAAAATACTCAATACATTCGTATTGAATAACGGGAAAGTAACGGGAAAGTAATATGAATATTGCAAAAAATCTACAAATAGAAAATCTCATAAAATGATGAAACGTGGAAATCCATGAAATTTCGAATCAATCCACCACTTGTTATGAGTTTGTCATTACCTGAAAAAAGTGAAAACAAAAGGAAAAATATATGTGATGACGTTGAATATTCCCAAACATTTGAGCATCGTGCTTTACTTGAAAATCTAGAGTGTCCAATTTGTTTAGAAATAGCATTTCCACCAGTCAAACAATGTATGAATGGTCATATATTGTGTTGTGAATGTTCTAGCAAATGTAAAAGCTGTCCATCATGTCGTGTAAAACTTGGAAACATTCGTGCTTTGTTTATTGAGAAATTAGCAGCGAAATTCCAATGGAAGTGTCGTTATGAAAAAGATGGATGTCAAAAGATGTTAGGATATTTAAAAGCAACAGATCATTTCAAATTTTGCGAATATCGCACTACGGCATGTTGCCCGATTCCGTCATGTTCCAAAATGCTAATTATGAAAGAGAAATATATCTTATCACATCTAGAACAAGATCACAAACTTGTTTCATTAAATTTGGAAAATATTTCGACTAAAAGTGGAAGTTTGTTGCAAATGAACGTGAATTATGGTGTTGTGAACAAAAAACAGATGATTACAAATCAATCATTAATTAAGTATAAAGAAAAAAATATTGTCGTTGTAATGACACAGACATCATCACATATTGGATTTTCAATAGTATGTCTTGCAAACAGACAGCAAACAAAAGGCATGTATGTGCAAATTTGTATTGTAGATAAATATGAAAGGAAATTTACTTTTTCTGAACCATTAAAGTCGATTTGTGAGCAATACGACATGAAGTCAAAGGTAGATGCATGCAGTATTCCAGATGTCAATTGGCAGTCGTTTTTTATGATACCAAGATGCCAACTATACGATTTGTTTGAAATGGAAAAATGTGAAGAAGATACAAAGACTAGGCTGAGATACAGAATTCGACTATCAACAGATAAAAATGATCAATTGTAATTAGTCATAAAATAATGAATCTGTATTTTGTTTAATAATTTATGAACAACAATGTTTGTTTTGAAATAAAGATTTTGCACAAATATTGTTTACAAACTCATATATGGAACTGGTGGTTTTGGTTTTCTGGTATAAAATGAAAATGGTATATAAGTAGAAAGTAGAATGAACAATAATAAAATGATAATAGGTGAAGCTGATAATGCAACCACATCAGATGAAAAAAAGAATCTACAGTCATTTCTTGATCAAGAAAGGTTTCCGGTTCTCGAAAGCAGATTTGGTTTAGCTGATACACTAAGATGGATGACAGGACAAAAGAAGCGTGAAGACATGTTTAGTGACACAGAGAGTGATTCTGGTATAAGTCATAGTGAGAGTGAAGACAAGGATGAAAAAAAAAATGATACAACTCATGCAATTAACAAACAAAAAAATGACAATAATGATACTGAAAATAGTGATGACGATAAAAATAGTCCGAAAAGTCATGACAAATCTGAAAAACCAAAACATCAAAAACAAGTTGAAACTGGAGTTAAAACAAAAATACATGTACATAAAGATAAACACCAAAAAGATAGTACGAACAGATCGAAAACAAAGACAAAAAAAGAACAAATAGAAAGATCTGAAAAGAAAAAAAAAGAATTGCAGTTTCTTTCGGATATTCGACCAAACAAACAACCTATGAGAAACAATATCAAAATGATTGAAAATTTAATCCGTAATCAACAAACATCAATACAAAATGATAAAGTTCTTAAAGATGAATTAATGAACAATAAATCTGGTCAAGATAATACGCAAAGTTCAAATGAGGATCATGTGGTAGAATTGTTGAGCAAAAGAATTATTTATTCTGAAGATTTTATAAATAATTTAAAAGAACAGTTAACAACCAAGACCGACAAATTTGCTACAGTAAATCAAATACAAAGTGATATGAAAACACTTTTGGACGATTTGAGAAGACATGAAACAAACGCCAATTACATAATGCAAGCAGATAAAGATGATAATACAAAACAAGTTCCCGGGGTTCATGATCAAAACCCGAATTATGAAAAAGAAATGCAAAATTGTAATGCAAGCATAGTGGCTATGCTAAAAGTTATTGAAGATTTGAAAAATCATTCCTTGGAAAATGGTGGGATGAAGAAACATGAACACAATGAACCTCATCTACTCCACAATGAAAGTCAACCAAAATTCCAAGACCATATGCAAGACGAAACTCAAAGTCAGGAATGTCCCAACAGTTATACCTCACATACACCACGACCTGTGTCTGTATATGCAGGATACTCTCCCCAAATACAATTTGCAGCTACAACATTATTACCTCATACACTATCCGCAGTTAATACACCACGACCTGTGTCTGTATATGAAGGATACTCTCCCCAAATACAATTTGCAGATACAACATTATCACCACATACACTATCCCCACTTGATACACCAACACCTACATCATCAAGATCATCAACTACCTGCAGAGACACTCAATTTCCAATTCAGGGACCAAATTTTTTACAAAATAAAGAAGTACAATCACATACACCAACACCTATCACTCAATTTCCAATTCAGGGACAAAACATTTCACCAAATGAAGCAGTACAATCATATACACCAAAAACTACATCATCAACATCATCAACTACCTTCAGAGACACTCAAATTCCAATTGAGGAACAAACATTTTTACCAGCAAAAATTTCAAGTTTCCAACAAGCAATACCAAATCCTTCATTTATGAAACCAACAGTCCAATCTACGACAGCTGAACATTTTTTAAATCAAGAACGTGTACTGGATGATCCTCTACACAATTTACAAACACTTTAAAATACATACATTCCTAAAACAACAATATAATTGTTTTTCATATATAAAGACAGAATAATACTAATAATACTGCTGCTCATAATGGGATTTCATAATCATTTACACTCACAGATACAAGAAAATGCTATTACTGAGACGACATCATCTGTAATAAAAGTGTTTGGAATCATTGGAATGATATTGAGCTTGGTTGGTAACATACAGCAAACTTGCGAGATGTATCCATTATTCTTGGATAAATCAGGTGAGAACGAAATGTATTTCCCCATACACAAAATACCTCCATCATTTTTCTTTTCATTTTTCAGTGATTTGTGTCTGATGGCATATGGTGTGTTGAGCAATGATTTGATCATCACGGTTTATGGTGGCTTGAATAGTTTTGTGATTATAATTACAATGTTTGCAATATATTATAAACATCAAAAACATGTTATATAGGGCCTTTGTTAGTATTACTTCAGGATTTCAGTAGGATTAAAAAAGATAATACCATGTAAATTCCCTGTAAATTAAACAATGTAACAAAATATCTTCAAATGTACATTTGTGTATTAGATATAGAAACTACTGGATTGTCATTGGCCAGAGACACCATCACTGTAATTGGTACTATTGTATATGATGTTGATACAGATACAATATTTTCTAAAAAGTGTTTTAATGTTGTATGTGCTGAAGAATCTGAATCTGGTGTAGAATTGCAAAAAATAAAAAACGAATTGATTGAAATGTTTGATTTATGTACGCATATTGTTGCTTTCAATGGAATTGGATTTGACATACCTTTTATTGTAAAATGGCTTAAAAACGTAAAATTGTCAACCAAAAAAGAGAAAGAGATGAACTTAGAAGTTTGCGACTCAGCAACAACTCCAGAATTAATTGATCATTGCACAAGATGGAACGATAAACATGTTGATTTTTGTCGTATGTCGTTGGAATTGACTGGAAAATATATCAGTTTACAAAATATTTGTACCATCAACAATATTGAAATTGAAAAATCTTCTACCGGACTGCAAGCAGTACATTGGGCAAAGGAAAGAAAGTGGAAGGAATTAGAGGAATATTGTATGCAAGATGTATTGGTCTTGTTGTCATTGACGCAATGTGCTGTCAAAAATGGTTTGAAATTCTCTATAAGAAATTCTAAATGCCATAAACCAAGTCCCGAGAACCTTTATCACGTATATCTAGACGAATCAATGAAACCTGTTTCTAAAAAGGTAAAAAAATATCACGAAATCGACACCTCAAAAAAACCAGAGCAAGTGAATTCGCTCCCTACGAAAGCAGTACATTCTAATTTGTTTAAATTTGATTTAACTGCTTTGAATTAAGATAGATTTTGAAAACAGATGGAGCTTGTGTATGGAATGTAGGTTTGTATGAATAATAAGCAATAAATAAATGAAGTCATAATGATTATGTATCATATACACATAATAACAGGCTTGGTAAACTTTACATATATATTAAGTTATACACTTGCATGTTGCTTCCAAAAATATAAACAACATTCAATTTGGAAATGAAGAATACGTCGACTTTTGTGAAAAGTTTGTTAAATCATAACATAACATCTACGTCAGAGTACTTTATGCGTCCAGATATTTATATTTTATTGATTGCATACTACAAAGAACATAAAATAATGATAGACAAGTTGTGCAAAAAAGAAATTAGTAGAATCCTGAGTCAAATAACTGAAGATATCATTAGACTACAAGATGTCATAGACAGTTTCAAAGTTGGCGCAACTGATAAAACAAAAAATGATATTCAAAATATGCTAATCACAGAAGCATTTTCTAGTGTATTGGTAATGAATTCCAACAGCTAGTTCATATAAAAGTGTATAACTGTAAAACACTTCAAAATGCTTCACCTTGCAATAATAAGTATAAAATGGCGATTTGGAATCATGAATGGTGACATTACAATAAAAAACAAAAAAAATGAGATTATCTCTGTATACAAACCAATACCTCACAATATATGTACAAATATAGTATATTATTGCAAAATAAAAACATTTGTAAATGGCAAGAAATATGCAACAAGTTGTACGTTGGACGTGAACGATAGTAGTATATTTGATTTCTATTACTCTGATAACAGTTTTGCAAATGAATTTTTTTTATTTGCTGTTGACTTTTCCTATAATTATTTATTGTTTGACAGTGGTGTTTTCAGAAATGACGATTTTTCAGACAGTGGTTTTGGGATTTCTTGTCTGTGTATTAATAAACAAGACTCGTCAAGAACTGCGATTTTTTTGAATTGGAGACAATGTAGATACACAATAGAATTGCAAACAACAAAGGAACATATGATCCCTACTACTAACATTACAGATAATTGGGACAATATTTTCATGCATGCAATCATACAGCACAGTCGACATAATCTGCTAAAAAGCTATAAGTTGCAACCAAGGTTATGATTTGATTGTACTTCCAATAGTATTTTATAAGCAAACTCAATTGCGTCTTCAGAATTCGAGTATAATAAACCATGTTCGTTTGCACTCAACATTACCTCGTGTACGCTATGATGGTCAGCGCCAACTAACCAAACAATACAAATCAATGTCCAAATCTTTAGATCAAACATTTTGAACATTCGCATGAATGTTAACATAGCACTAGTGTGTCCAGAAGGTCCAGCAATCACATCGTTGTTGTTTTTTCGAGCATTGTCACTAAATGCACACATCACTACCCAAGAACAACGTCCAGTTTCCCAAGGTAATTCTTTATGTCCTTCAAATTCTGTTTCTAACAACTCTAGTTCAAGATGTGAAAGCTGAGGAATTGGATCAGCCTGTTTCAATCGATATCTATGACGTGATGCATGATATCTTTCTCTTCGTGAATTTTCTATATTCTCATTTTTATATCTACAAAGAATCTTTCTCAAATTAATTTTTGTTTTTATAGGCTGATTTATATATATCCATTGTTTTATTTTGACACAGTAATTATTGCAAATTTCATCATCAATGTGTTTATTAAATGCGTTTCTATTATTTAAAACAGTATCGTCCACATCTTTGATTTTCTCTACGCTTCCAATTTCTTCTTGGCTATTCTCATTATTCATATGTTCGTTGTTGGCGTTTTGAATCCCATAAATATCATTTTGTTTAAATTTCGAAATTTTAAACATTACCATGCCATTTTCCAACACTCTGTTATAAAAATCTTTTTGCATATTTGCTTCTTGTTCGTCAATAATATCTGAATGATATGGTTGTTGATTTAATTCAAAAATACTCCACATCAATCTATACTGTTTATCTTTGAAAAATAAATTCATGAAAACTGTACATCTTTCACGTATATTACCTTCAGAAAACACAAATTCTACACTTTTTCTGAACACAGAACCAGAGTCTGTTTTCTTCTGAGACGTACAAATATTCAGTATCTTTTGTTTGATTTGCAAATATTCTTGGTGTTTTTGACTACATGTCAAATGCCATGCAATTAAATCTAATATTTCCTCCACAACTAGCGTTATTTTGTCAATATATTGTTTCACAACTACATTTTCATTAATTGCATACACCAAATCTCTCATCCTTTTGTCTCCCATTGGTGCACACATTTGCTACTATTCTTTATACTTGTATTTATATACAATTTTACTTACAATTTTGTATTTATTCATCATACTATTGTGTTTTGAAAATCCAAACTCTACAATCCGACTTCAAAATATCCATATTTTCTACACTCGTCTAGTAACATATTATAATTTACACGAGTCTTCAAAACTAAACTCTGTAAGATTATATCAAAAATACACATACTAGTGTCGTACTTATTATGTTTTCGCAATTCCAATATACACAGCAAAAAACCACACACCACTACATGTACACCAACCAAATGCTTGCACTTATAATTACTGTCCACAAATGCTAGTTTTTCTACTTTATTCTGTTCTGTTGTGTTTATTATTTCTTCTAATGAAACAAGCAGATTCAAGTCCATAATTTCATATGGAATAAAAAGTGAATGAGACAAATAGATACCATTTTCTTTGAATAAAAATATTCTTTTTTCATATATTATTTCTTGCAAAAGCTTTTGCAGTTTGTTGGTATTAAATATTTTTATGTCCTTGTTATTGCAAATACAATACATCAACGCCAACTTTATATTTTCTGGTGTGTATACAGAATCTTTCATTTTGACTTTAATCTGTTGCACGGTCATATGTTTACCTATTTTGTATTTATTTTTTTTGTTTTTGGATTTGTTTCTATCCTCAATTTCATAAAAGTTAGCAATAAATATTACATACTTTATAAATAACTTAAAATTACACTGATGGTGATGATATTATTTGTAGATGTCAATAAAATAAACCATTGCTCTGTCATAATAGAAAAAATACACCACAATATAGACACAAACAACTGCACTACAAAAAATGTACTACCATTGGATTTTTTAGTCTCATGGCAAACAATTTTCGAATTTTGGTGTTCTAGAAATATTCTTTTTTTGTACTCTAAATAGGTTTTTGATAAAAGATATGGATACATTCCCAGAGATATTATTAAAATAGGAATTTCTATCCAAACTTGGGACATATATCGTATTGTTGTTACTGAATAATTACTTATATACAACCTACTTACAAGATTGTATCAAAAGACGCATTGAATACTTATCATGTTTATCATAAAAGTAATTTACACTTAAATAAGTCGAAATGATTGCACAAACAAAATGTTTTTGTACTCGCATGTTTATTGTAATATTCAAATTACATATATACATAAAATTTTTGAATTCATAACTTTATATGTTGTGATTTTCATATCTCCTTATACAAATTTCAAGTTTTTTTCATCAAAATAAGTTTTTGATATAGATTTTTCTGATACACCCGTAATCTTCACAATTTTTTTGTCGTCTGTATCCGATATACCTGTATCAATTGGAAATACAAGTACATTTGATTTTTTTTCTATATTTGGAATTATATTTGTATCAGTTTGTTTTTTTTCTTTTTCCACTTCTTCATTGCAACAGGTTGCCTCTTTTTGTGACATTTTTTCTGGATTGTGGAGTTTTTGATCTTTCACACATCCTTTCACATTTATTTTTTTTGCTACAATTGGAATTGTTACATCTGTTGTATGCGGTGAAGTAATTTCATCAGTTACACTTACATTTGTTTTTGTTGTTTCATCTACAATTGGATTCATTATCTCTTTTTCTTGTGTACATGTATTTTCATCTGTACTGAACAATGTTGTTTCATTTCCATCATTGTTTATTTGTGTTTTCCCTACTTTCTTATTTGTATTTACATCATTGACTTGTAATTTTTGTTGAATTTTTTCTTGCTTATTCCCACAATCTTTATCTTGTAAAATTTCTACTTTACTTAACACGATACTTGGGTTTTTATGTTCATCTGTACTGAACAATGTTGTTTCATTTCCATCATTGTTTATTTGTGTTTTCCCTACTTCCTTATTTGTATTTACATCATTGACTTGTAATTTTTGTTGATTTTTTTCTTGCTCCCAAATCTTTAGATTATTCCCACAATCTTTATCTTGTAAAATTTCTACTTTACTTGACACGATACTTGGGTTTTTATGTTCATCTGTACTGAACAATGTTGTTTCATTTCCATCATTGTTTATTTGTGTTTTCCCTACCTCTGACGTGCATGAAGTTATTTCATCTTGAATCATTTTTTTCATTTTTTTTCCTATATCTGATTTGCTCCATCCAGCAACTTCAATTTCCAACTTTATCTCCTTCAATTTTTCTTCTTCAATTTGTTTTCCATCATTTAATATGTACAACCATCGACTGACTCCAGTACTATACTTTGACGATGCAATTAACCATTCATAATTTTTTTCATCATAATTAATAATATAATACTTTATCCAAGGAGACCAAATTCCCCAGCATATTTCAGCAGAAACCTCCCATACACTATTATCATCTCCATCTTCTTTACAAATTCGACCTTTTTGTTTTTTGTGGATCATACTTTCTCCATTCTTACATTCCCATTCAATTCTAAACTCGTTATCGTTTATTTTTGTGTATGTATCACTTGAATTTTTGTATTTCTTGTGATACCATGTTGGATCTCCAATAGATGGAATTTGCTCTTGAACATACCATTTTTTCATCATTTTTTCATCAACACACGTTTGTTTTTTGTGTATCACAATCATTTCTTTCTCATCAAATTTACTCATTTGACAACAATAAAAAATGCACTTATATACAAACCAAACAATGACACATTTCTTTTTTCCATTTTATTATAACAAATTCATTTTCATCTCAAATACAAAATTTGCGCACTCACTCTAAAATTATTTTCCTCCAGTTTGCATGACCACACCGTCAATTGAATCTCCCTCTTCCATCTCAAGTGTTCCCACAGTTTCTGTGTTATTGACCCTATTACCATCAAAAAGAAACCGAATGCTCCCACGAGAGATGTTTTTTTTTTCACAATAAACAGCAAACACTCTTTCCAATACGGTGCTTGGTTTCACTGTGAACTGCATGTCGCTGTCATCTGGTTGATGGATCTTGATAATAAATCTCTCTACTACTTTTTTGTTCTGGTCAATACCATTTCCTGGCATGCTTTCGAGATTCGAAAAACAATATTCATTTCTTATATAGAATATTCTGAGATTTTTTACCGAAATAGAATATCCCAAAATACATACACTTTTTTATGTTTTCCGTTTTGGAACATTTTTTTTTTACTCCTATATCTTATTTACAAACACAAAATGAACAAGTCCATGAAACAAGTACAATTGTGGTAGACAAAATTCTACTATCAATATAATAAATTATATATTTTTCTCTTTGTTCAGATATTTATTGCAAATATATATTGTCTAACCACCATATTGCATGATCATTGCGTCGATCTTATCTCCGTCTTCCAACTCCAGGGATCCTACAGTAGCATCAGAATTAATTCTGATGCCATCATGCAAAAATCGGATAGAGTCACGTGAAATGTTTTGCTTCTCACAATAAATTTTCCAAACTCTGTCCAATTTGATACTTTTCTTAACTGTAAAATTAATGTCCTCAACACCAGAGAGTGAGATGGTAATGTTAATTTTCTCCTCCTGTTTATAATTCTCCTGTTTGACTGCCAAAAGCTGTGCATCAGAAAGCTGTTCTTCATGAACCTGTGCAAATTGTGACATGTTACTATAAAATGAAAATAAAAATTCCAATTGCTTTTATCAGGAATTCACAAAAAAATTCCCAAAATAGAATTGCCATATTGTTCAGAAAAAACAAATTGTCGATTTGATGGATATAAAATTAGTACCTCAATTGCAAAACTAAATTGTTCAAAAATATGCATCATACTATATTTTTCCAATCTATTTTGCATGTCAATCAAAAAATTTATTATTAAAGTTAGTGCCTATCAAGTAAATAATGTCACATTCTCCACTTTTCAAATTCAATTTCATCAACAAAAATTTTAAAAATTTGACAAATACTTATATCTTGAAATGCAATCATTATATCACGTATTCTGAAATACAAAGCAGATCCGAATATATCCACCACTATCAATGCATACTGAACTTTGTTAATAGTCTACTAATCACAACAAGAAGTTGCTTCAAAACTAAGTATGAAATAATAAAATAAAATATACCAGTATAATTGCCCAAGATAGAAAACTATTATTACTATATATAGGAGCTCTTTCTCAAAATGAAATCAAATGAGTAGTACATGCGAACTCCATAGGCTTGCACGGTCAAATCCAGCCCTCGCCCGTATGAGGGAGTTGTGTCAATTTATTATTGAAATGGCGAATGACATTGATTCACTTATTTTCGTCAAACATATATTCGCAACCAAGTCCACCATTGAAGATCATTTGCAAAAGGCTAAGTGTGCCTATGTCAAATCCGAGCTGGAAATTGTTCAAAAAAATTTTATCATATCTGAACTTGAACATGATGCTAATATCATCAACAATGAAATTGAAAAAATATATTTGATCAGAGATCAAAATAGCATTGCATTCACAAAATTAGAAAATTTCAAACGTATTTATACAATAGAGATACCAACTGCCTCTTTACACGAACAACCCAATTTAATATCCGCGCTCGAAGGGGAAGCTTTTCTTTTTTGCCAAAATCTCCAGGTTTTATATAGTCGAAGAAGATCCGAAAATATTCAAAAACAGGATTATTTGTCCCGCATGTGTAACAAGTACAACAAGTCGGGAATTTATATATATTAAAAACTATACAGTGTCTGTTGATTCGAATTAAATTCACTTTATTTATAAAACAACTTAATCACTATCTTCCTCGTTTGTTGGGTCTGAGGACCAGACCACATCTGCAAGAAAATTTTGGCCATTGTATTTTTTATCAGCAATATCTGTATGCTCTACATAATCTGATTTCGGACACACTGAAACTACTTCACCATCTTCAGCATTCGTCCAGATTTTTTTTCCAGTTTCTTGGTCCACACTCTCAAACCAAAGATCATTATCAGAAACAACTGGTTTATCACGGCAGTTCTCATTTGTTGTCATATTCCAAAAAAACACCTTACCTTCCTCAGAACAACAATCTCGAATCCAACCATTTGCCTGCAAAACGGGCAATGGATGCAAATTTTTCTTGATCGAAATTTTGGGAACCTCCTTGGAAACGTTTTTCCCGGAAGACACAGACTTCTTAAAATTTTTTTTGACAACAGGCAATACTGATTTTTTGTTGGTATTGCACAATTCGGCCATCCTAGGAGAGATCTCAAATATTATTTGTGTTGTGTCTTATATAGTAAAATAGAAGAAAATACTAGTGCAAATATTGCTCAAAATAATAATTTGATATTTGCTAGTGCTAAGTGTTTTGATGCGATTTTTGACATGTTTATTTTCAGAATGTTTAAAATAAGGAAATTCTATTTTGGGAATTATATCAAAAAAAAAACATGAGGACTAAAACAAAAATTAATAAAATTAATATAAAACATAGGTGATACGAAGTACATGCAAAGAACAAGAATCTGGAAAATGTTGAAATACATCAATAAGTTGTACAAATTTAGAACCTATTCACAAATAACATATTGTCATTTCAGAATTCGTTATATGTGTACACACGTATGCAATAACTACAATAGAAATTTATTTCTTTTCTTGTTCTTCCGGATCTAAATACCACGAGTGTGGTTTTGGGATTGGACATAGTCCCCTATTTCCTAGCACTTGTTGAATTGAACTACGCACTAGCACGGGTTTCCGGATCTCTTTAAACGTGGTATCTCGGTATATCTTGCCGCATTGCGATATCTGGCGCTCACTCATGGCAATATCATCACTGTAAATTATCGCCCCACATAACTCTGTTATCAGCTTTTCCAGTATTAACACTCGACGTTCCAAATGTTGTGTGTCATTGCATGACTTGCTCGAACTCCTCGTTGGGGGAATTTGCAATGCCGCATCTGACGAAAACAATTCACAATGATCAATTTGACTGTGATCATCAGTGTTAAATCTAATTGTATTGTGATTGCGGGAGTAGCTACTTGGGAGTGCATGCATGCTTTGAGATCTGTGAGGGCCTTTTACATAGACAAAGCCAAGAGTCACTGGCGAGCATATCAAACACAACACAAAAAAAAGCACAAACATACTATTTATATTCGATTTCCTATGTATTTTCTTCACATTCATTGTTTTGGTTAGATTTTTTTGATATAATACTCGTTCTTTTGGACTTGACAATTGCAAGTGTATATATATAAAAATCGTGAACAAAATTATGTTCTGATTCCTTTTATTGGTATAAATTGTATTCTATTGTGTAATATTATATATATAAAACAAAAATATAATCGAATTAAATGCTCCGGAAATCAGTAAGTTTTTTGTAATGTGTTGATTTTTAATTAATTAACAAACTATATATTAAGAAATTATAAAATTAAGAAATTATAAAACATCATATAGCAAGAAAATTTTACACACACCAAAAATTCAAATCAACTGACAAATGAGTGTAATTTACATAAAACAGGGGAAATCCTCATTGCCAATCCGTAGTCATTTGAGATTTGTTAACTATTCATCACTATGGTGGTGTTTGATGTGTATGTGTTTTGACACTTGCACAAGTGCATGTCCATCTGTTGTTACTAGTGTTTCTTATTCTGGAAATAGTTTATGTTCTAGGACAGGTGGAAAGTCTTCTGGGGCCGGAACAAACAGTGGATCAATCACAGATGGTCCCGGCAATTATATTGACTATATGGATTGTTCATGGGTAATTTATTCCTCTGGTATAGTGACTTTAAAATTCACACAATTTGATTTAGAACGAAACTATGATTTTATGTTCATACGAAAATGTAAAAACGCAGCATGTAACAACGGATTAGTGGATCTGGGAAGATTTCATGGTCGAAGTTTATCATACGCGTCCGGCAGTTACAGAACAGACTCCACATACAAATACCTTTCAATTAGATTCGATACCGACTATTCTGTTAAATACAGTGGTTTTGTCGGGGGTTGGACAAGTGTATTGTCCGGGTGTGACGAAACAATAGAATGTGGAGCAAATTCTATATTCTCGTCAAATTCCAATGTGTGTATCTGTAACGCTGGATATTTTGGTCCATTTGGTCCATTTGGTACTAACGGACCAAATGGTGGAACCTGCAAAGGATGTCCTGCAGGTACATATAAGAATTTGCAAGGCTCACAAGATTGCAGTGCCTGTACATCAAATTCAAATTCCCCTTCGCAGTCTACAACTAGCACTCAATGCACATGCAATAATGGATTTTCTGGGCCAAATGGTGGCACCTGCACAGGATGTCCTGCAGGCACATATAAGAATTTGCAAGGCTCACAAACGTGCAGTGCCTGTACATCAAATTCAAATTCTCCTTTACAGTCTTCTAGTAATACCCAGTGCACATGCAATACTGGATTTTCTGGGCCAAATGGTGGCACTTGCACAGGATGTCCTGCAGGCACATATAAGAATTTGCAAGGCTCACAAACGTGCAGTGCCTGTACATCAAATTCAAATTCTCCTTTACAGTCTTCTAGTAATACTCAGTGCACATGCAATACTGGATTTTCTGGGCCAAATGGTGGCACTTGCACAGGATGTCCTGCAGGCACATATAAGAATTTGCAAGGCCCACAAGCGTGTATTGCCTGTTCATCAAATTCAGATTCGAGTTCGCGGTCTACCATCTGTATATGTAATGAAGGTTATCTCGGACCAGACGGTGGTATTTGCACGGCATGTAGTGAAGGGAAATATAGGTCAAACCCGGCTGGTATGATGGCTGAGTTGATGGCTCGACATCGTCCTCATGTCTCGTCACGCGCTGAAGATTGGGATGGGAGCACTTTCACCACTCTATGTGGGGGACAGACATGTGCGAAACAAGGTAGTCGCAGTGCAGGCACTATCACCAAAGGCGTAAGTTCCAACCTCTATGGCAAGGTTGGCAATATTGACTATTTGGCGGGCAACACAGCAGCTAAATTGCAATGGGGATCAAACTCGATCCCGTCAACTTTCACAGTGTGCAGTATTACACGGTATTCTGGAAGAACTAAGGGCAGGATTTTAAGTTGTCTTTCTAATCCATCGGGAGACTTGAACTGGTTACACGGGCATTGGGGTACAAATAGAGGTGTTACACATTATAATAAGTGGTTGGGTAACACGAACAGTAAAGGCACCCAGATGGATTGGGTGGTAGTATGCGGAAGAAATACAGCAACTTCTAGTTCAATCAGTACCATTGTTGAAGGTATTACTACATCTACAGCGGCAGGGGGCTCAGGCGGTTGTGCGCTTGGTATCAATTTTAGGGAGCAAAGTGACTGGCAGTTTTCAGAAGTGCATGTTTGGGACTTCCACCTGTCAGACACTGACTTCCTACAGGCACACAATTCTTTGCTTGATGACAAAAATGGCTTGTCAGGTGTTAACGAATGTGCAGTCTGTCCCATTGGCAAAACCTCGCCGAGCGCCAGTACTTCGTTCAGCGCATGTGTGCAAGTTTGTGAGCCTGGTTTTACTGGCGAGCTATGTGATCCATGCGCTGTGAACACATACAAATCGGTATTTGGCAACGGAGCCTGTGAGTCATGTCCAGGCATCTTCACTTCGCCAACGGCAAGCACGGCACTGGCCGACTGTAAGTGTCCTGTCGGCTTTTCGGAATCTGTGCTGAAGTATTCCAATGCAAACGCATGCGGCACTGGTCAAGACAAAGCGTGTCCGACCTTGCAAAGTAGCAGCTCACACTCAGGCTGGGAATCGAATAAAGCTCTCGAAACGCAAGGCTGTACACACACATATAACACAAATAATAATTGGTGGAGGGTGGATTTTGAAAAGGTGGTCACTGTGACTAGTATGGACATCACTGGGCGCGCAGGTCAATTTGCAGGTAGAACAAGAGGGTATAAAATCTATGTAGGCAACGATGCGAGTTCTCACCTGGCAAGTGAAAACAAACTGTGTTTTTCCGCAGCTAGTAATATGTATTTGCCAAGCAGTGGCTTCCAGGAAATAACTTGCACAGAGCCTATATCTGGACGGTATCTTTGGTTCACCATCACAAATGGCGATGCACTTACTTTGTGCAAGGTCCAGGTCTATTCTACCATCTTATTGTGCATGCCATGCCCGACGGGTACGTACAATGAGATTGAAGGCAATAATGAGTGTGTGTCTTGTCCAACGGACTCAACAAACAAAGAAAACCAAAATCCTGTGATTTATGATTTTACTCAAAGGACAGCAGATACTATTGGAGCGTGGAATGCTTACGCCGAGTCGATTCCAACTGGTTACTCTAACATGATAAGTTTTGATGAGGGGGGTGTATTTATATCAGGTCCTGGTGTTGGGTTGTTTAGAATGGATTTACCAAGTACACACAACACAATTGAAGTCATATATGGAAATATTTTTAGATCTGGTTACACTCAAATGCTCGTAGGGGGTATTGTGGTATCAACTGCTGCTTTTGGTACAAAATTTCCATTTTTATACAATTACGAACCAGGTGATCAGTTAATAATCAGAGAACATCCTGATTGGACAACAATTAATGATCCAGATATCATCATCACATTGACATATGTCAGAAGATCAATTATAGATTGCAAATGCAATGCTGGGTTCTCTGGTCCTGATGGCGGGGTATCGTGTACCACTTGTCAAGTTGGCAAATACAAAGCAAACATCGGGTCAATGCAGTGTAATAACTGCCCGGATGGTGAAACTTCGCCAATTGGCAGCATTTTGTCAAGTGCATGTGAATCTCTTTGTCAAGCTGGCTTCACTGGCACACTTTGTGTTCCTTGCGCGGCAGGCACATACAAGAGTTTCGCTGGGTCTCAAGCATGTAATAATTGTTTATCAATTGACATAAATTTAAATTCACTCCCCGGGTCCACGACCAGTACAGAATGCATATGTAATCCGGGATTCACCGGGCCAAACGGCGGCAGTTGTACCGCTTGTGTCGCCGGTAAATACAAAGAAGATTCAGGATCTGCAATATGCACTAACTGTGATGCAGATACGCATTCTGCAATATTTGGCGCAACGGATTCATCTACGTGCACGGGGTGTCCATTGAACTCAAACTCTATTGCGGGCAGTATCACTGAAACAGCATGTATTTGCAAGGCTGGATTCACTCAGGCTGGTGATGGGGGGTGTAATGAATGTGTTGAGGGAACTTACAAAACTGCGCCTGGAAGCATTTCATGCACATCATGCCCAATTAACACCTTTCAGGATGAAACCAGAGCAACACTGGAATCCCAGTGTCAAGAATGCCCAGCCGATTCTTCATCATCTGTATCAAGTGGCATCGTAGATGATTGTATTTGCGATGATGGATACTACCAACACGGGTCAGACGACTGGTTGTGTAAACTGTGTCCACTTGGCAAATATAGATATGATCAGACAACTAACAGTGACTGTACAAATTGCCCGATAAACACGTATGTTGATGTTTTGGGATCAGACTCACCAGATGATTGCAAATCATGTCCTGCAAATTCAAAATCAATTGCTGGTAGTAAGGTTGCCAACAATTGTCTATGTGATGAAGGATACGCTAGATATGCGCTTGAGGGGTGTGTGGAATGTGGCCCTGGGAAATTCAAAGCAGTCCCTGGACCGTCTGATTGTGTAGACTGTGATATTAACACGTACTCCACTACATCAGCTAGCACGTCCGCAAATGTGTGTTTTGGATGTCCTGTGAGTAGTTCAGCTCCACAAGGCTCTGTGTCAAGAGAAAATTGTTTGTGTAACAAAGGCTACACAGGGCCAAACGGCGGAACTTGCTCATTGTGTACACCTGGAAAATATAAGATGTTTTCTGGTTCAGCAGATTGCAGCTTATGTGCGAGTGGTACTTACTCCGAAACTATAGGTGCAATTCTTGTCTCAACATGCTTGACATGTCCATTTTTTTCAAATTCTGGTCTCGGTAGTAGTGTCTGTACATGTAACGCTGGGTTCTCGGGGCCCGATGGAGGAACGTGTACCTCGTGCGCTGCTGGCACTTTCAAACCAAATTCCGGATCAGCAACATGTAATGCGTGTCCATCAAACTCTATTTCGCCTGTGTCGAGTATTATTTCAACATCATGTACTTGTAATGCTGGCTTTTCTGGACCTGACGGGGAATCTTGCGTAGCATGCATCGCCGGGAAGTACAAGATTGCAATGGGAGACACTGTATGCAGGAACTGCTTAGCTGGGAAATATTCAACTGTGGTTGCTGCTACCTCAAATATGTGTGAAGAATGTCCTACAAACTCAAACTCGCCTGAAGCAAGTAACAAAAAATTTGACTGTACCTGCAACGCAGGCACCGGTCGTGAATCGTGTGCTGATGGCTCAAATGATGTAGTTTTCACTGAAAATTCAGTGTATGGATGTGATGGGGCATGGTCCATACCTGGTGTAAATGAGTTCTTGTGTTCTGCACGTGTGTGGCAAATTGATTGGGTGTTTGCGAATTACGGAAACCGTAACCCAACCATCACCAAAGGAGTAGAGGTCATTGTGAATTGGCCCAATATTGATGGTATCAATCACCCTTTCAACATTGGCCTTTACAAAGATGGTACCAATGCACAAATAGAAACATCTCCTTCTTTTCCAGTTGTGATTAACATAGATTCACAAACAACTACATTCACTGTACCAGTATCGTACAACGGCCCTGCTCTTTATTACCATTGTACTAACCACGTTCAAGTCATGGGTCGCGGGTACATTATACTAACTGAGGCATGTTCTGCCGGTGTGTCGCAAATTGATTGGGTGTATGCAAATTACGGAAATCGTAATCCAACAATCACAAAAGGTGTGGAGGTCACTGTAAATTGGCCAAATATTGGAATTACAAAACACCCTTTCAATATTGGTCTTTACCGAGATGGCACTAATGCACAAATAGAAACACCTCCATCATTTCCTGTTGTGATCAATATGGATGCACAAACAACTACATTCACTGTACCAGCATCGTATATCGGCCCTGCCCTATATTACCACTGCATTAACCATGTTCAAGACATGGGTCGCGGGGATATTATATTTGCTGAAAACTCGGCTGGGGCATTGTGTGGGCTTGGTTATAGTGTATGTGAATCCGAGACACATGCTTCTGGGCTTGGTCTTAACGCATTGAGTTGTGCAAATAATGCAGCGGATGGTAAAGTGTATTTGACAAAACATTCTTCGGGTGGTAATTGGAGATGTGATACATCAGGAAATAATGACTTGTGGGGTTGTGGGAAATGGGGGACACAACACGCTCCATGTGGGATTTTGAATAGCGCCATTGGAAATAGCGCTTACGGTGGCTTCACAAGCAGCTCAAGTACAAATGAATTGAATACAATCGTGCATGATGGAACACATGGGGGTGTATTGTGTTGTAAGGACGCTGAAATGACTTATCAGACGTGCTTTCAATGTAGATTGGGCACATATAAGGCGGAACAAGGCAATGACATATGTAATATGTGTCCAGATAATAGCAACTCACCAGCAGGTAGCATAAACGTGTTCAAATGCACGTGCAACACTGGGTTTTCAGGACCAGATGGAGGCACGTGCACAGCATGCCCCGAGGGCACGTATAAAACAAGCTCAGGATCAGAAATATGTAATAACTGTCCCTTAAATTCCAATTCCCCATTGCAAAGTCTCATTCTTACATCTTGCACTTGTAACGCGGGATTTTCTGGACCTGATGGAGGAATCTGTACGGCTTGTATTGCTGGTAAATACAAAGTTGATACAGGAGCAGCAACTTGCATCAACTGCGAGATTGGCACATATTCAGTAGCAGTTGCAGCAACTGAAGCTTCTACATGCTTGACATGTCCTAATGATTCTATATCGCAATCTGGTAGTTTTGTCTGTGTGTGCAACGCTGGGTTTTCTGGACCAGATGGAGGCACGTGCACAGCATGCCCCGAGGGCACGTACAAAACAAGCTCAGGATCAGAAATATGTAATAACTGTCCCTTAAATTCCAATTCCCCATTGCAAAGTCTCATTCTTACATCTTGCACTTGTAACGCGGGATTTTCTGGACCTGATGGAGGAATCTGTA
>Ga0209384_1000314_pt1 | contig 32805 bp, 24 predicted proteins | sample CoawatmetaG05DNA_FD_187511 | JGI IMG/M metagenome (GOLD analysis project Ga0209384, IMG submission 187511) | Marine microbial communities from the West Antarctic Peninsula - Coastal water metaG058-DNA (SPAdes) (version 2) | ecosystem: Environmental > Aquatic > Marine > Coastal ... | reverse complement strand
TTCATCATACTATGTCCAGGAAGTCCATTTGAATTAACATAAAAAAAACTTGTATCATTTGATGTAGTTATTCCATCAAATTTCTTAAATAAGCTCTCCATTAAATTTATATCATTTTTGGGTGGATCAGTTACAAATGAATCGTTTTCATCAAGTATTTCTGATTCTTTGCAAGAAAATATTACAAAAAAAAGTATTAGAAATGTGTACTTATTCATAGCTACAAAAATAATAAACATTCACATAGAAAGGTTAGTTTATAACAATTATCTAAACCTAATTAATCTACTCCCTTTATAGATGACTATGTCTTTGTATAGTACAGGTCTTTTGTAGCTGGTTATTATAGCTGTTCTTGGGCATTTGGTTTTTAATATCATATATTTAGGTTATGGATAAACAAAAACTTGTCAAAGCCTCAAATGTAATTACCGTAATTACCGCTCTTACAATTATAGGTTGTATAATTTATTCTATTGTAAATAAAGAATGGTTTTATGCATTAGGACTTTGTGGAATGTTTATAGGGTTAATTGGTCCTAGCCTACCTAGTGCAATAGGATGGATTAATTCAAAGAAATAAATCATAGTTTATGGAAAAATTACCAAAATGGAAGGCATTTCTATTAATAGCATCAGCTTTGATTGTTGGACTTGGGGGAATGTATGAGGCTTATATTAGAATGGTTAACGCTTAATAGCATTATCTAACTCCTTATTTGAGTATTTATTCAAGGAATCTATTATTTCTATCTGAAAGTTTGTAGGCATTTCATTAATTTCTTCTGTGTGTTTAAGTTTAGGAACTACATAAGTAAGTCCTATTTGAATAAGTTTTAACTTCTCATTTTGAGTCATTGAATCAATATCAATAGTAGACATAGCATCCATTATTACTTGACTTAATCTTTCTTTAATTTCTGAAGTCAGCTTGTTGGGACTTCCTTTAGGTCTCGGCATATTTTATAGTATTTTATTATTTATCACACTTTTCATACCAGACTGCCCGCAGGGCACTTTTCACACACCTGTTTTTGATTTTTGAATATAGTTGTCCTGTATACAAGTTTATAATTATGTGTTTTTTAGATATATGTTTTTAGTGTAATTATTTAGACAAATATTTATTAGATATCTATTTATGTATGCGCCTTTGGGGCGCTATTAATTATAAATATTATTAGATAACTTATTAAAAATATAGATAGAATAAGAAAGAATCTTCTTACAGTAGCAAAGTTACAAGGTACATTTTAAAGATTCAAGTGCTTATTATATTTCTTCTTAACAAAATTTTCAACAAGCATATTTTAAAAAGTTATAAGTTTCTTTAATAGCATTGAATAAATAATTATAATGAGTGCCAGTTTACTGTCATATAACTGTCAGTTTTAGATATTTTTACTGTCAGTTTTGTGTATATTTAGCTTTTAACCTTGTTAGTTTTTAAATAAAAAGTTAGTAATATCAACTAAATAATACTCAACTAATACAACCTTAAACCCTTTGTATACTTGAGTTAAAAGCAAAAAAAAAGAGTAACCATTTCTGATTACTCTTGTTGTAGCGGGAACAGGACTCGAACCTGTGACCTTCGGGTTATGAGCCCGACGAGCTACCTACTGCTCTATCCCGCGATATAAGCGTAAATTTACAACTTTTTAATTTATATTAAAAAGTTATATCAATTATAATTTAACCGTCTTACCTTTATAGTTATATGCATAAGTCAGGTTTTATTAATATTATTGGCAATCCTAACGTAGGAAAATCAACTCTTACTAATGCTTTAGTAGGGAGAAAGCTTTCTATTATAACATCTAAAGCTCAAACAACTAGGCATAGAATTCTTGCACTTATTAATGATGAAAATTATCAACTAGTAATTTCTGATACACCTGGAATTATTAAGCCTGCTCATAAACTTCATGAATCAATGATGGATTTTGTAAACATGACTTTAGAAGATGCAGATGTTTTAATTTATATGGTAGAATACAGAGACTATAAACTTAAAGATGAGCGTTTGTTTAATAAAATAAAGAACACAAAAACTCCTTTGATTTTAATTATAAATAAAATAGATAATATAGATCAAACAAAACTAGAATCTGAAATTGATCATTGGAAGGTAGAGATCCCTAGTGCTGAAATATGGCCAATATCAGCTAAAGAAATGTTTAATGTTGATGGTCTTTTAAAAAGAATATTAGAAATTGTACCAGAAGGTCCAGCTTATTTTCCAAAAGATCAGTTAACTGATAAACCAGAAAGATTTTTTGTAAACGAAATTATTAGAGAGAAAATATTACTTAATTATAAAAAAGAAATTCCTTATTCGGTGGAAGTTGAAACGGAATCTTTTGTAGAAGAATTATATATTATCAAAATCAGATCAATAATAATGGTTGAAAGGTCAAGCCAAAAGGGTATCATTATAGGTCACAAAGGAGAAGCCATAAAAGCGGTCGGCACCAAAGCAAGAATAGATATGGAAGATTTTTTTGATAAAAAGATTTTTCTTGACTTGCAAGTAAAGGTTAACAAAAACTGGAGGTCTAGTGAAACACAACTTAAAAGATTTGGTTACAATCAAAAGTGATTTTATTTCATTTAAAAGTTTAGATTTGTACCCCTTTAAAATATAACATGAGTTCTATAGTAGCAATAGTAGGTCGCCCAAATGTTGGTAAATCCACACTGTTTAACCGATTAATTCAAAAAAGAGAGGCTATTGTTGACTCTCAAAGTGGGGTTACAAGAGACAGACATTATGGTTTTTCTTATTGGAATGGTAAGGATTTTACAGTAATTGATACGGGTGGGTATATGCTTGGAGGAGATGACAATTACGAAAAAGAAATAAACGGTCAGGTTATGATTGCTATTGAAGAATCAGATGTAATTATTTTTGCAGTTGATGTTGAAAGTGGTCTTAATTCAACTGACAGTGAAATAGCTAGATTATTACACAAGTCTAATAAGGATGTAATTGTAGCGATTAATAAAGTAGACAACTATGAAAGGCAATTAGATTCTAATGAATTTCATTCATTAGGCTTTAAAAAAACATTTAATATTTCAGCAATTAATGGAAGTGGGAGTGGAGAACTTTTAGATGAATTAGTAAACTTTTTTCCTGATCAAAGCAGTATAAAGGTTGAAGATATTCCTGGTTTTGCAGTAGTTGGAAGACCTAATGCAGGAAAATCATCTTTTATAAATGCTCTTCTTGGAATTGATAGATATGTTGTCAAAGATGAACCAGGAACTACAAGGGATAGTATAGACACACACTTTAATAGATTTGGATTTGATTTTAAATTAATTGATACAGCGGGAATAAGAAGAAAATCAAAAATTAGTGACGATGTTGAATTTTACTCAGTAGTGAGATCAATACGAACTATTGAAAATTCTGACGTCTGTTTAATCATATTTGATGCTTCTAGATCTTTTGATTCGCAGGTTAAAAACATTTTCTGGCTTGCTGCAAGAAATAATAAAGGGATAGTTATACTGGTTAATAAGTGGGACTTAGTTGACAAAAAAACTAATACTATTAAGTTGTTTGAGGAACAGATAAGAAAAGAACTTGAACCGTTTGTTGATGTTCCTATTGTTTTTATGTCAACCTTGACTAAACAAAGAATTTTTAAAGCAATTGAAACTGGAATGGCTGTTTATAAAAATAGAAAGACGTTAATAGTTACCAGAAAGTTTAATGAAGCAATGTTACCTGTAATAGAAAGAAATCCTCCCCCAGCTTACAAAGGTAAATATGTTAAAATTAAATTCTGCACACAGTTGCCTTCACCATATCCACAATTCGCTTTCTTTTGCAATTTGCCTCAATATGTTAAGGATCCGTATAAACGATATTTAGAGAACCAAATAAGAGAAATATATGATTTTAATGGGGTTCCAATAAATATATTTTTTAGAAAAAAATAAACTTAATTAAAGTTCATTTCTAATATTTATAAGCTTAGATTTTACTTTTTCTAACTTTTTAATTACTTCAAAATTTTTATTTAAAATTTTCAATTGATCTTTAGCGCCATCCAAAGTATATCCCTTTTCTTTTACTAAATGATGAATAGTTTGTAATTTTTCAATATCAATTAAAGAGTATCTTCTTGTTCCTTTGCTATTTTTTTTTGGCTTAAGAATTTCAAACTCTTTTTCCCAAAATCTAATCAATGAAGTATTTACATTAAATGCTTCAGATATTTCTCCAATACTATAATATAATTTTTCTGGTAAATCAATATGCATTAATCTAATGATTGATTTTCTTGATTAGCTAATTTTAATAAAGCATCAAACTCTTCTGGAGAAAGATTGCCATAATAAAAATTGATTGGATTAACTCTTTTTTTGTCTTTTATTACTTCATAATGTAAATGGGGGGCTTGAGATCTCCCTGTGCTTCCCACGAAGCCAATAATATCTCCTTTTTTTACTTTTTGACCTCTTATGACATTATATTTATTTAGGTGAGCATAAAGGGTTAAATACCCAAAACCATGATCAATTCTTATGTGTTTTCCATATCCAGATGATCTGGAATCAGTTCTGATTACTTTGCCGTCACTTGCTGCATATATAGGAGTATTTCGAGGCGCTGTAAAATCCATCCCTCGATGCATTCTTCTTGATTTATTAAAGGGATCTGTTCTATATCCAAAGCCTGAGGCCATTCTAGTTAAATCATTATTTTTAATTGGTTGAATTGACGGAATAGCCAAGAGTAGTTTTTCTTTTTCACTTGCTAACCTTTCAACCTCGTCTAAAGACTTGGACTGAATAACTATCTGCTTGGTTAAAATTTCAATCTTTTTTGTCGTTTCTATCACAAGGTTAGAGTTATCAAAACCTTCAAGATTCTCATACCTATTAACCCCACCAAAACCAGCTTTTCTAACTTCACTTGAAATAGGGTTAGTTTCAAATAAAACCCTGTAAACATTATTATCTCTAAGTTCAATATCTTCAAGAACAATATTTAATTGTTCTATTTTTTTGTTTAATAATTCAAATTGAAATTTATAATTTGATATTTCTCTTGCCTGAAAAAGTTCAGTAGGGGTATTGATAATTGAAAAATTAAGAAGAATTAAAAGGCTTATTATTCCAAAAAACATTGAAGCTGATAAAAAAGCTAATAAATTTCTTAACTGAACACTCTTGTTATTTTTAATTTCTCTGTAAGAAAGAGTTTTTGGATCGTAATGATACTTTGTTTTTAACATTAACTAAAATGTGTTATTTTTACTATTGATTTATATTCAGGTTTTAATATAATCATAGTAAATATATAAAATAGTTTTTTTGTAAATGTCAATTAATAATTAACAATTAATGAATTCGAATCTTGTTCGTTTAGAATTTTTAAAATTTTTCAAAAATAAAAATCATAAAATTGTGGAGTCTGCTCCTATGGTTGTTAAAAATGACCCTACATTAATGTTTACGAATGCTGGTATGAATCAGTTTAAAGATAACTTTTTAGGAAATTCAATAATTAAAGAAAAAAGAGTTGTTGACACTCAGAAATGCCTAAGAGTTTCGGGAAAGCACAACGATTTAGAAGAAGTAGGAATCGACACCTATCATCATACGATGTTTGAAATGCTAGGAAACTGGAGTTTTGGAGATTACTTCAAAAAAGAAGCAATCACTTGGGCATGGGAATTATTAACAGAAGTTTATAAAATTGATAAAGAATTACTTTATATCACTGTATTTGAGGGTTCAAAAGACGATAAAACACCATTAGATAAAGAAGCATTTGATATATGGAGTGAAGTTGTTGAAAAGGACAAAATTATTTTAGGAAATAAAGCAGATAATTTTTGGGAAATGGGAGATATTGGCCCTTGTGGACCATCTTCGGAAATTCATGTAGATATTAGATCAGAAAAGGACAGAGCTTTAGTCTCTGGAAAAGATTTAGTTAACATGGATCATCCAGGAGTTATAGAAATTTGGAATTTAGTTTTTATTCAATTTAATAGAAAAAAAGATGGTTCATTAGAAAATCTTCCATTAAAGCATATTGATACTGGTATGGGTTTCGAGAGATTATGTATGGTTTTGCAAGGAGTTACATCAAATTATGATACGGATATTTTTAGACCCCTTATTAAAGAACTTGAACAGTTAACTGGTTTAAAATATGGTGAAAACAAAAAAAATGACATAGCAGTTCGAGTTATTGTTGATCATTTAAGAGCAGTCTCTTTTTCTATTGCAGACGGACAATTACCTTCAAATAATGGGGCAGGGTATGTTATTAGAAGAATTTTAAGAAGAGCTGTAAGGTATGGTTATACTTTTTTAAATCTTAAAACACCATTTATATATAAACTTGTTAAATGTTTATCTATTCAATTTAAGACTTCATTTCCTGAAATTAAAGGGCAGCTAGATATAATAGAAAATGTAATTAAAGAGGAAGAATCTTCGTTTTTAAGAACTTTAGAAAAAGGGATTTTGAAATTAAATGAAATAATATTAAATAACAATAATAAATTAGTTTTAGGGTCAGATGTTTTTGAACTGTACGATACATTTGGATTTCCTAAGGACTTAACAGCCTTAATATTGAGAGAGAATGATATGAGTTTTGATTCTGATGAGTTTAATTCGTTAATGAAAATTCAAAAAAATAGATCAAAATCTGTATTAAATAATTCTAATGAGGAGTGGGTTAGATTATTAGATTGCAATGAAACTGAATTTGTAGGTTATGATAATCTTAATATTGTCACAAAACTAGTAAGATATAGAAAATCCATTTCTAAAAAAGGTATTAGTATTTTTCAATTAGTATTTGAAAAAACTACTTTTTATGCACAAGGTGGTGGTCAAATTGGAGATATTGGAATGATCGAATCTTTCGACAAAAAACAAATTATCATTCATAATACAATTAAAGAAAATGATTCTATAATTCATATAGTAGATACTTTGCCTAATAATTTGAGCAAGGATTTTAATTTATCTGTTAACAGAACAACCAGGCTAGCAAGTTCAAGTAATCATTCCGCTACCCATTTACTTCACCAAGCTTTAAGAAGTGTTTTAGGTAATCATGTTCAACAAAAAGGTTCGATGGTCTCAGACAAGTATTTGAGATTTGATTTCTCACACTTCTCTAAATTGAGTGAAAAAGAGATTGAAGAGGTTCAAACTTTTGTTAATCAAAAAATAATAGATCAAATTCCTTTAGAAGAAAATAGATCTGCATTATATAAAGACTGCATTAATCAAGGGGTTATTGCGCTTTTTGGCGAAAAATATGGTGAAACAGTTAGATCTGTAAAATTTGGAAATTCACATGAATTATGTGGAGGAACGCACGTTTCTAATACCAATCAGTTAAGAAGTTTTATTATCTCTTCAGTATCTGCTATATCAACTGGAATTAGAAGGATTGAAGCTGTTAGTGGAACTGAAGCTGTCAAACTTTTACTTAATCAATCAAAGACACTAAAAAATATTAATTCTATTTTGCTAAATGATAAAGACCCAGTTGAGGCCATTAATAAAATAAAAAATCAAAGTACAGTACTTAATAAAAAATTAGAAAAAGTTAACAACGAACTTTCTGTTTTTTATTTAAAAGATATTAAAGAAAAAGTCACTGACAATAAAGGTATTAATTTTTGTACTCATGAACTTTCATGTGATCCTAATATCTTGAAAAACTTAGTGTTTAAAGCTGGAAAAGAAATTGAAAATTTATTTTTAATACTTACAACTAAGTTTGATGGAAGAGCTTATGTAGTTTGCTATATTTCTAAAAACTTGGTAGAAACTAAACATATGAACGCAAATTTAATTGTTAAGAAATTAGGAGAACATATAAATGGGTCCGGAGGTGGCCAACCATTTTTTGCAACTGCTAGTGGAAATAATATAAATGGAATAGCAAAAATATTAAAAGAAGCTAACTCTTTTATATAAATTTATTTTTCTAATATTTCAGGAGGGTAGACTTCCATGATTTTATTAACAAAGTTTTCAATTAACTCATCCCGATTAGAATTGTTAGAAGATAAAACACCTATCCCTTTCCCTTGCCATATTAATTGCTTCGACTTTGTGTCTATAACGTCAATATATAATGCTCCTTCAGACGTAGTGTAAGCTACTCTGTTGTAACTTCTGCCATAACGAGGATACCATCCTGTGTAATAAGGACTGTAAAAAGAATTATCTATATAAACATTTTCAGAAGACTTTGTAGATATGTTAATTAATAAATCAGGAGATTCGTCTATAGTCATTCCTTTGTTTGTTAATGAATTTTTTATTGATTTTAAAATTCTTTTTTTATCAATATCAGAAATTTCAACCTTATCTATACCAGTTTTATAAAAAGCATATGTTTTGTATTTAGAGAAATCAGCATCTGAATCATAATCTGAAGCTACTTTTATAGTTCCACAACTATAAAATATTAGTGAAAATAATAATACAATGTTTAAACTTATTTTTTTCATATTTATAATTTCTAATATATTAATCAATAACTGTGCCTTAATTTATTTTAAGTTATTTTTAAATTTTAATATATAAATATATTATTTATTTAACAAATGTCATTTTTTGAAAAAATTAATTCTGTAAATCAACAAATTATTCTACCATTATTAAACAAGAGTGATTTTAAAATATACATTAAAAGAGAAGATAAAATACATCCAATAGTTTCAGGTAATAAGTTTAGAAAATTAAAGTATAATATTCAAAAGGCTAAAGAATTAAATAAAAATGTTGTTATAACTTTTGGAGGAGCTTATTCAAACCATTTATTGGCAACTGCATATGTTGGAAAAGTAGAAAATTTAAAAACTATAGCGTATGTAAGAGGAGAGGAATTGAAACACATTAAATACAATTCTACTCTTCAAAAATGTAAAGACTTTGGGATGGAATTCGTTTTTATTTCAAGAGATGATTATCGTAAAAGAAATGAATTAAATTATATTTTGTCAATTAAAACAAGATTTAACAATGCTTATATAATACCTGAAGGAGGGACAAATGAGTTAGGTGTTTTAGGTTGCGAAGAGATTTTAAATTCAAATGATTCTTTTTTTGATGTTATATGCTGCCCTGTTGGTTCTGGAGGGACAATTTCTGGGATTATTAATTCAAGTTCTAATAATCATAAAGTTATTGGATTTTCTGCCTTAAAAGGAAGTGAAATAAATAATGTAATTAGTAAATTTGCTTATAAATCAAATTGGAAAATATTTGATGATGATATTTTTAAAGGTTATGCTAATATCGATAATAGGCTAGTCGATTTTATAAATATTTTTTTTAAAAATACAGGAATATTGTTAGATCCAATTTATAATTCCAAAATGGTTTATAGAATAATTAAACTTATAGAAAACAAAGAGTGGGAGTTTGGAAAAAAAATATTATTAGTAAATACAGGCGGTCTACAATCGGTGAAGGAAATGAATATTAAATTAAAAAAGAAAGGATGCGAAATCATAAAATATTAATATTTTTTTGTTTAATTTTTTTGTACTCCTGTGGGTCAAAAAAAGTATCCTACAGAGACAGTAGTCCAAAAAAAATTAAAAATAAATCTGTAAAATCTGTTAATCGGTTTTTTAAGACAATGACTAGTGAACAAAGGACTCATTGGTATGTAAATACTTATTCAAAAATAGCTTTAAAAGAGATGAAAAAATATGGAATTCCAGCTAGTATAACCATGGCTCAAGGAATTTTAGAATCTAGCTCCGGAAAAGGAGAGTTGGCCTTAAAGTCAAATAATCATTTTGGGATAAAATGTCATAGTACTTGGAAAGGTAAAAAAGTTTACCACGACGATGATAAAAAGGGAGAATGCTTTAGAAAATATAGAAACTCTGAAACATCCTATAGAGATCATTCATTGTTTTTGAATTCTAGAAGTCGATATAGTTTTTTATTTAAATTAAAAAAAAATAATTATATAAAATGGGCTAAAGGATTAAAAAAAGCTGGTTATGCAACTGATCCCGCTTATGCGAATAAATTAATTTCAATTATAGAAAGGTATGAACTTTGGAAACTGGATGGTTCTAAAAAACCTTTAAATAAATCTAAAGAAAAACGAGTTTCTAAAAAGGAATCTAAAAAGAATTCTGATAATATATTTAGAATAGATAGATACCACGTAGTAAAAAAAGGAGACACCTTATTTTCGATTTCTAAAAAGTATGACATTAGTGTTTCAGATCTTATAAAGATAAATAACCTTAATGGAAATACTATAAGTTTAGGTCAAGGTTTAAAAACAAAAAAATAAAGATGTTATATAAAAGAAGTAGTGAGTTGTTTAAGGAAGCGGTAAAATACATTCCTGGAGGGGTTAATTCACCAGTAAGAGCATTTAAATCAGTTGGAGGGGATCCTATATTTGCTTCTAGAGCTAAGGGAGCTTATGTTTACGACGAAGATGATAATCAGTTTATAGACTATATATCTTCATGGGGAGCAATGATACTTGGACATGCAAATCCAAAAATTGTTGAAGCAATTTCTTTAACAGCAAAAAAAGGAACTTCATTTGGTATGCCTACAAGACTGGAAACACAAGTGGCTAAACTATCTTTATCTATGGTTCCAGCAATGGATAAAATTAGATTTGTAAACTCTGGAACTGAAGCATGCATGAGTGCTATCAGACTAGCCAGAGGATTTACTAAAAGAGATAAGATCATTAAGTTTTCAGGTTGTTACCATGGTCATTCTGATTCTTTTTTAATAGAAGCAGGTAGTGGTATGGTTACTTTTGGAAAACCTAATAGTCCTGGTGTTACTCAGGGGACAGCTAAGGATACTGTAATTGCACCATATAACGATTTGAAATTTGTTAAATCTCTTTTTAAAAATAATATAAATCAAATTGCTGCAGTTATTATTGAGCCTATTGCAGGAAATATGGGTTGTGTTATTCCTAAGTCTGGTTTTATTGAAGGACTTAGAGAACTTTGTAATATTAATGAGTCTTTACTAATTTTTGATGAGGTTATGACTGGTTTTAGATTATCTAAAGGAGGTGCTCAAGAAGAGTTAGGAGTTAATGCTGATATTGTAACCTATGGAAAAGTCATTGGAGGTGGACTCCCGGTTGGTGCATTTGCGTCTAGAGATGAAATTATGAATGAATTATCTCCAAATGGTTCTATATATCAAGCAGGAACTTTAAGCGGAAATCCTTTAGCAATGATTGCGGGTTATACTACTCTTACGGAATTAAATAACAACGAAAGCATTTATAATAGTCTTTCTGAAAAGGCAACATTTTTACACAATGGGATGAAGAAAATATTAAAAAGAGAATCTATTGATTTTCAAATTAATAGATTTGGCTCAATGATATCATTACATTTTTGTCCAGACCCAGTTATTGATTTTAAATCGTCTATTAAAGGGAACAACAGTTCATTTAAAAAATATTTTCATGGAATGTTAAAGGAAGGTATATACCTTCCTCCAAGTCCATTTGAAAGTTATTTTTTAAATGATTCTCTATCTTTTCAGGATATTGATAAAACATTAGAGGCTTTTAATAAAGTTGCTAAAACTATTTAGCTGCTTTTCCCCTCTAATATTTTATTTACTTTATTTAAGGAAGCCTCTAAATGAATCTTGCTCATCTTGTTAGATGTTCTCTTAATTGATCTTTTAATACTTTTTCTAAGCTCCATTAGTTCACTTGCCGCAATAGTTCTTATATCTGATTGACTAACTTTTACTGAAGTGATATAATTTCTAAAGCGTGATGAAACTTGACTTTGATCTTCAGTCATAATATATTCAATCCTATCTAAATAGGCTAATTGTAGATTCCTTCTATATACATCAATTTTATTATTATTGTATAATTCACTCCAAATTCCTTTCCTTAAATCAGACATCATTTCTAGTAATGAATAAGCATTGTTTCCATTAATTGCTTCATTTTCAATTAATCTAGCCATTTTACCAAAATCTAAAATCCCATTTAAAGTTCTAGATTGAGTCGATCTTATCCTATTTGTAATCCCAGCAAACTCAATTTTATTTAAAATATTAACATCAATCATCCATGTTGGTGTTTCGAATAATTGTTTTTGCAAAAAGTTCATACAATTTTTTTGATGTAATTTATTTACATGAGTATAAACTGCTCCTGATTGATCATAAGTTTTATAATACTGATAAACACCACCTATATTAGCACTTACGTGTCCCATATAACGATTAAATTGAGACAGAACTTGTCCATACATTGTGTTTAAATCAGCATAGTCTTTACCATCTTCAGATGTCCAATCTATCAAATTAGGTATGATTCTTTTTAGGTTTTTAATTCCATATTCGCTGGCTTTCACAGCATCATCTCCAAGGTCTTCAGTTTGAGAACTAGGGTCTATTCCAGCACTTCCAAATCTGTGAAGCAAACTATTTTGATTGTCTAATATCCATTTGTCTAAAGTTTCTTTCTCATCTTTAGCCTCTTTAGCCCCTAGAATTGGTTTGTATCCCCATTTTATAGCATGTTTATCATAAACCCCAACATTAGGCATTAATGCCACTCCCTTGTCTTCAGGTTGTGCTATATAATTAAATCTAGCATAATCCATTATTGATGGAGCAGTTCCAAATTTTTTAGTAAATGTAGCGGATCTTAAAGAATCTACTGGATAAGCACTACTGCTTCCCATGTTATGTGGTAATCCTAGCGTGTGACCAACTTCATGAGCTGATACAAATTGAATTAGTCGACCCATAACTTCATCTTTGAACGAAACTCCTCTAGCTTCTTCATTAATTGCTGAAGTTTGAACAAAAAACCAATTTCTTAAAAGAGTCATCACATTGTGATACCAGTTTATATCGGATTCAAGAATTTCACCAGATCTAGGATCACTAACATGTGGTCCGTTGGCATTAGGAATAGGGGATGCTAAATATCTTACTACCGAATATCTGATGTCTTCAGGACTCCAGTCTGGATCTTCTTCAATCGAAGGTGGATCTTTAGCTATTATAGCATTTTTAAATCCTGCTTCTTCAAAAGCTACTTGCCAGTCTTCTATTCCTTGTTTGATATATTTTCTCCACTTTTCAGGTGTTGCTCTATCTATATAATAAACGATTTGTTTTTTTGGAGTGACTAGTTCTCCTTTTTTGAATTTCTCAATATCTTCATCTTTAACTTCAAGTCTCCATCTGTCTAAATACTTTAAAGATTTACTCTGCTGAACATCTAAGCCATAATCAACTTGACTTCTCGCAAACCAACCTACCCTTTGATCAAAATATCTTTTTTTCATAGGAGTTTTAGGAAGTAAAATCATCGAGTTATTTATTTCTAATGAAATTACACCAGTACTAGAGTTAGAAGGTGGTGCTGATGATTTATAAGTTTTTACACTTCTTGATTCAATATTTTGGGGATAGCTTTTCAATGATTCTATAAAAGATCTCTTAGAATCTAGGCTGGATATTTTATAACTTTTCCTTCTAGATTGTGGAAATCCTAAAGGTTTTACATCGTCAGTAAATAATTTAGTAACATTTATCACAACAGATGAAGAGTCTTTATTCTGTGTTGCTATTTTAAAACTATACAATACAGGCTCAAAATTTGAGTTTAAAACGGCTTCATTGACAGGCAATGAATCATTTGCTACAACATTGTGTGACACAACTCTTAATAAAATATTATGATCCTTTTTATGCCATCTTAAAACTTGAGTATTTTGTTTTCCTCCACCAAATCCAATACCGGAAGCTGTCTTAGCAATTCTAGTAACCATAAGCATTTCTCTGCCTAATAATGAATCATTTATTTCATAATAATATTTGTCTTTAACTTTATGAATATCAAATAGACCATGATCAGTTACGGCCTCCTTTGTTATTATATCATCGTAAGATTTAGGTTTTTTTGCTTCTTTACTTTTTTCTTTACTATCGTCATCGCTTGTTGCTTTACTAGGACGTTGTGCGTTTATTTGAAAGGATAGAAAGAAAATGAATAATAAAGAGTAGATGATGGAATTTTTCATAGTATAAAATTTTAGCGAACATGAATATAATAATTATTTGAATAAGTATTATTAATATCATAATATATTAGACTAAAAAATATGAATAGTATAAAAACATACTGTAAAGTATGGTTTATTCGTTAATTCTTAACACTTTTATTAACGAAGTGTTTAAATAAACCATTTTTCTACATCATTTAATTGAAGAGCATCAATAGATAGTTTATTTTTCTTTCTATATCCGTTAAGCTTTTGGTGGATCTGGGTAGATTTGTTTGAAAGTAAATTTTCTTTACTAGTATAAACATCAATAACATGATCAATCCAATTTTCATCAATTCCGATTTCAGTAAAATCTTCTCTTTTAGGTTTAGGCTTAGAAGTTTCGGGCTTCATTTGAGGAAAAAAAATAACCTCTTGAATAGATTGATTATTTGTGAATAACATGACTAATCTATCTATTCCTATTCCTATTCCTGAAGTTGGCGGCATTCCATACTCTAAAGCTCTAATAAAGTCATTATCGATAAACATTGCTTCATCATCACCTTTTTCAGATAACTTCAATTGATCTTCAAACCTAGCCAGCTGATCAATAGGATCATTTAATTCAGAATAAGCATTAGCAAGTTCTTTGCCATTAACTAATAACTCAAACCTCTCAGTTAGATTTGGATTATCTCTATGTTCTTTTGTTAATGGACTCATTTCTTTGGGGTAATCAGTAATAAATGTTGGTTGTATGTAATGATGTTCACACTTTTCTCCAAAAATTTCATCTATTAACTTTCCAATTCCCATTGTTTTATTTACTTCAATCCCTAATTTTTTGGCAGTTTCAAATAATTCTATTTCTTTCATGTTAGAAACATCAATTCCAGTATATTCTTTTATTGAATCTAGAATACTTATTCTTTTGTAAGGGGCTTTAAAGTCTATTGTTTTGTTTGCTAATTCTACTTTACTAGTTTGATTTAATTCATTTGCAATATTCTCTAATAAACTTTCAGTCATTTCCATCATCCAGTAATAGTCCTTATAGGCAACATATAACTCTAACATTGTAAATTCTGGATTATGTGTCCTGTCCATTCCCTCGTTCCTAAAAGCTTTTGCAAACTCATAAACTCCATCAAATCCTCCAACAATTAATCTTTTTAGATATAATTCATTTGCTACTCTTAAGTATAAAGGAATATTCAATGCATTATGATAAGTGGTAAAGGGTCTAGCTGTTGCTCCACCTGGAATTGGTTGTAAAATTGGTGTTTCAACTTCAAGATATTCTTTTTCATTAAAAAAAGACCTCATGATATTCATGATTTTAGTTCTTTTAAAAAAAGTTTCTTTAATGTTAGGGTTGACTATTAGGTCGACATATCTCTGTCTGTAACGAAATTCAGGGTCTGTAAATTCATCAAAAACATTACCCTCTGAGTCGCTTTTAGGAAGTGGAAGTGGTTTTAACGATTTACTAAGAAGTGTAAATTTTTTGACTAAAATTGTCTTTTGGCCAACCTGTGTAGTAAATAAAGTCCCTTCAATTCCAATTATATCTCCAATGTCAAGAAGTTTTTTATAAACTTGATTGTACATAGTTTTATCTTCCTTAGGACAAATTTCATCTCTGTTAAAATAAACTTGAATTTTACCAATTTTATCTTGAATTTCTGCAAAACTAGCTTTGCCTTGTATTCTTCTTGACATTAATCTACCTGCTATAGATACAGATTTGTTTTCTAAAAAGTTTGAAACTATTTTATTTGTATCAGTATCAATTGGAAATAGGGCAGCCGGGTATGGATTAATACCTAATTCTTTAAGATTATTTAATTTTTCTCTTCTGATTTGCTCTTGTTCAGATAGCATGTTTATTTTTTTAAATTATATCAAATATAAGGAATCGTGAACAAGCTACAACCTAAGTATTTATATTCACTATTATATATTTATCTTTGTTTTTAAATTTAAAAATTGAGTTTTCTAAGAGTTCTGTTATCAATAGTTTTTCCACCCTTATCAGTCATAGATAAAGGCTGTGGTTCATTAATAATAGTATTTATATTAACTTTATGTGGATGGGTTCCGGGCGTTATAGCAGCTCTAGTTATTTTAAATAATCCTAAAAAATAATTTTTCAAATGAATAAATCTATTATAGTTCATGATTTAGGTTTAGTTGAATATGATAATGCCCTAGATTATCAATTGAATTTATTTAATGAAATAATTCATTCAAAATTAAATAACAGAAGAAATAATACTAATCTAATTACTAAGAATCATTTTGTGTTTGTAGAACACCCTACTGTATATACACTAGGAAAAAGTGGAGAAATAAAAAATCTACTATTAAACAAAGAAGAGTTAGAGAATAAGGGTATAAAATTTTATAATACTAACAGAGGAGGAGATATAACCTGTCATGGTCCAGGTCAGATAGTTTGTTATCCTATTATAGATTTGGATAATTTTTTTACAGATATTCATAAATATTTAAGATTCCTTGAAGAAGTAGTTATTCTAACCTTAAGTGAATTTGAAATAAAAGGAGAGAGAAGCTCTGACGAAACAGGGGTATGGATAGATCCTAATACTTTTCAAGCTAGAAAAATTTGTGCTATGGGAGTTAAAGCTAGTAGGTGGGTAACCATGCACGGTTTTGCTTTAAATGTAAATAATGATTTGAGTTTTTTTGAAAATATTATTCCCTGTGGCATAATAAATAAATCAGTCGCTTCAATTTCAAATGAAATAAAAAAAGAAATTGATATGGACCTAGTAAAGAAAAAAATAATAGATAATTTTTTACTTATCTTTTCTGCTAAACTAGTTAATTGAATAAACTAAAATTTCATTTGGTTCGCCTAATGAAGTTATCATTTTTTCTTTTTTTTTATTTATTGAAAAATCAATTAAACTTGTACCAAATACTGGGAAATCAGAGACTAATTTTGATTTAGAATCAAAGAGATAGATTTTATCTTGATCTTTATCTGTAATTGACACATAGTTCTGCTTTATATCAGTTAATATTTTAGGATTAGTATAATTTCCAAAAGGAAGTTCAATTACGTTCTCATTTATTGTAAGAATATTTTCAGAAATAGTAGCTAAAATATTATTGTTTGCTGTAATTAAGTAAGGCGTTTCTAGAGGAAGAGGTTTTATGGAAACTTTTCCATTTAAGTTAATTCTAACTAAGTTATTAGACTTATCAATAGTGATAAATGAATTTTTATTAACGAAAATTTCTTTTGAACTTACTTTTAACGTTTTAGGAACTTTCACTCTAACATTACCTCTTCTGTCTGTAATATATAGCCTCTTCTTAGTGTTAATTATTAAATAATCTTTTGATCCAATTCTAAAATGTTTTGGTAGATTGGCAACTTGACTCTTAATATTCTTTCTATTAAAACCCCTAACTTTTTTAAATTCATCATCTAACATTTCAATTTCTCCTTCCCTGTCAACCATAAACCTATACTTTTTTATTTTATCATAGTCAAATACTGCTAACCCATGCTTTGATTTTTTTTTATGATTTAATTTTTTAACTATTCGACCATTTTTGTCTAAAATTAATAGGCTATTTTCAGTTTCAAATACATATTGTAATCTCCCGTTTTTATATAAATCTATTTGAGAAATTTCACCAACTATTTTAGACTCAAGTTTTTTTCTCCAAATTAATTCACCATTATTAGAAATGAGATATAAATTATTTAAATTATCTTGAGTAATTAATTCTTTTTCTTTTGTCACATAATTAGTAACTATTTTAGGTTTTAAATGAACTGAACTTTGTAATTTAAAACTAAATAATAAGTTAACTCCAGATGATTTTATTTTTTCTTTTGTTTTTGAAACTATATGAGTTTTGTGAATTAGCTCTTTATCAATTATTAAATGACTGATCCAATAAGGGAAATCTTCTTTTGAAGTTTCAAATATTTCAGATAAACCATTACTAAACTTCTCAAGATTATAAACTTTTAAATGATTACTTTTTTTAGGAATTTTTAAAAACATTTCTTTAAATTTTGACAAATCATTAATTACAGATTTATTAGAAAAATTTAAAATCATTGTCTCAATTGCAATTTTGTTTTTTGACAATATTAATATGTCATTTAATATTGTTAAATAATTTTTATTTAAAGATTTATAGAAATTATCCAATGTATTTGGATTAAATAAAGATTGTGAGACTTTATAAATTTTATTATTTCTATAGTTATAGCTGCTTTCTGTGTTTTGTTGAATTTTTAAATTCAATAAATTTTTATTATTAAAACTAAAAGTTGAAATTGAATCTTTATTTAACACAATAGATCCTATTTCAAATATGTCATAAAATAAAGAGTCATTTTTTATTAACTTAATCTCATCTATTGAATTTGTTCTTTCCAGATTTTTTAAATATTCTGTGTGGTCATATGCATAACGTTCGAATTCTATAAAGTTATTAGGAACAATTTGTATAATATCCGTAATTGTTGGTTCTATTCCGGAAATCTTATTAATTTTTCTTGGAACAGAATCCTTTTTGAATAATAGTCCATGAAGCGTTAATTGATTTTGATTAAAGTCTACATCAAATTGAATCCAATCTGAAATATGAGAGATATTATAAAAATCTAAAAGTTCCCGAATATTAATATATTTTTTTAGTTTATCTGAAAATAAAAGAGAAATATTAGAGCTAGATGATTTGTATAGTTTTTCAAAATCACTTTGATCACCGTCATTAATATGATTTGAATTTCTTAAAGAATTTTCGATTAAGAGTTTTTCGGTTGACTCTATGTAAACTCCATTTTTTAATGTAGAGTAGTATAGCTTATTGATTTTTTTTAATTTTTTAATTATGTATCCATTATAATTAATAGAATCCTCTGTTGATTCATTTTTTTGTTTTATAACATTTTCTTTTTCTGTAAATAAAACATGCTTTAAGTTGTTTTTCCCAATATTGTGGTAGCTAATTAAGACCGGCTTTTCTAGAAAATTATTGGAAATAGAATCGTGATTAAAACCTAGAACAGATTTAAAATTTTTATGAAAAGTTTCAGATTTATAATCTTTTAACGATTCGTATTTGATTAATAGTAAAGGATTGCTTGGAACAAGATCTATTAAATTAGTTTTCTTTTCATAACTGTTTTCACAACTAATAATAGATAAAGTAAATAGAACTAATAGAATTTTTTTCATCTCTGTTATAAGTGTAAATGTAAGGAACTCTTTTTTTAATTTATTATTGATTTTAAATCAATTTAAAACTTTTTCTGTGATGGATTGAAATACCATATTTTTTTATTGCTTCTCTATGTGTTTTTGTTGGATAGCCTTTATTTTGTTCCCATCCGTAATTTGGATTTTTTTTAGACAGATTAATCATTAAATCATCCCTACTAGTTTTAGCTAATATTGAAGCTGCTGCGATATTCATGTATTTAGAATCTCCTTTTATTATACACTTAAAAGGAATCATATTATTTGATTCAAACCTATTCCCATCAACAATTATGAATTCTGGTTTTATTTGCAGTTGATTAATTGCTTGATTCATCGCTAAAATTGAAGCGTTTAAAATATTTATTTCATTTATTTTTTCAACACTTACATGTGAAATCGCATAGTCTAATGCATTATCAATTATTATTTTTCTCAAATTATTTCTTGACTTTACATTTAATAATTTGGAATCATTTAATTTTTTATTTTTAAAACCCTTAGGTAATATTACAGCTGCTGCAGTAACAGGGCCGGCAAGACATCCTCGACCAGCTTCGTCAGTCCCACACTCAACATAGATAGAAAAAAATGGTTTTAACATAATTGTATTTGTCTTAAAAATAGATAATAATTAAAATATAAGTAAAATGAAATCAATAACTTTACTTTAAATTATTTCAATGAGAACTTGTTCTTTATTTTTTGTTTTATTTAATTTATATTTCTGTTCGCTTTGGTCTCAGCAAGATGATGGAATTAGTTCTTTAACTAACATGTTTAAGTCAAATTCTGACTCTATTTCTAAATCTAAATTACCTGACATAAAAAAGTATTTAATATTAAATGCTATTAAAGACTCCACTTATCTTGACACTACTTTGTCAATTAAAAAACATTATAAGTTTAATTATTTAAGAAAAGATGATTTTGAACTTCTTAAGTTTTCAAATATTGGTCAAACATATAATGCCTTAGCATTTCAATATGATCGAGAATCATTTTTACCATCACCTAGTTTTTTCTCCAAGCAGTATGCCTATTTAAAATCTAGCGATGTTAATTATTATCATGTTCCAACCCCATTGACCGAACTATTTTTCAAAACAGTTATGGAACAAGGTCAGTTTACGGATGCTCTTTTTTCTTCTAACGTTTCTGAGAAGTTAAATTTTTCAATTGCTTTTAAGGGATTAAGATCTTTGGGTAATTATCAAAATATTTTAGTTGGATCGAAGGTTTTTAGATTTACAACTAACTTTAGCTCAATTAACAATAAGTATAAGTTCAAGTTACACATTGTTCATCAAAATTATGAAAACAAAGAAAATGGAGGTTTAACTGACCCTTCAATAATTAATTTTGAATCTGAAGATCAGGAATTTAATGAAAGGGCCAAACTTTCAGTAAAATTTGAAAATGCAATTAATAACTTTTCCAGTAAAAGATATTATTTTGATCATCAATTTTATTTTTCTAAAAATAAGGATTCCTTAAAGCTAAACAAGTTGTCACTTGGTCATAGATTTGAATACGAAACCTTATATAATTCTTTTTATCAAAGTGCTTCTAGTAAGTACTATGGTGAGGTTAGTCCAGGACTCAATTTTGTAAATGACAAGTCAGAACTTAAAACTGCCTTAAATGAAATTTATACTTTTATAAAATCAGATTTTTTTGGAAGAATCAAAGTGATTTATACTAATTATAATTATAACTATAAATCGAATACTTTATCTGATGATTTTATAGGGTTTCATGAAAATGAAAATGCAGTTTCAGTTAAACTAAATAAAAATATTTTTAATCATCATTTAAGCGGAAAAATTACCAGGAGCCTTTTTGGTCAAAGGTTAGGAAATTTATTAGATTTAAGCATTACTTCAATTAATATTAAAAACATTAATTATAGATTCGGAGGTAACATTTCATCGAAACATCCCGGTTTTTATTATGAATTGTATAAAAGCAGTTATGATAATTTAGATTGGAATAATGAAATAAAAAAAACTCAAACTAAAAACATTTTTTTAACTGTTAATTCAAAATCTATAGGGGATTTAAGAGTTGATTTAACATCTATAAATAACTTCACTTATTTTTCTTTAACAGATATTAATGACTTGCCAGATAATGAAAAATCTTTAATTCCCAAAGTTAATCAGGCTGACTCAACTGTAGAATACTTAAAAGTTAAGTGGCAAAAAGAATTTAAATCAGGAAAGTTTAGTCTGGATAATTCTTTAATGTTTCAAAAGGTTAGACAAAACTCTAATTATCTAAATTTACCTGAATTTTTGACTAGAAATACTATTTACTATTCTAATACTATTTTAAAAGGAGCTATGTTTTTTCAAACTGGATTAAGTGTTAAATATTTTTCTAAATTTTATTCTAATGAATATAATCCGCTTATAAGTTCATTTCATGTACAAAATGAAATGAAAATAGGTGGATTTCCGTTGATTGATTTTTTTGTAAACGCAAAAATAAAACAGACTAGGTTATTTTTAAAAGCAGAACATTTTAATTCAAGCCTAACAGGGAATAATTTTTATTCTTCTCCGTCTTATCCATATAGAGATTTTTCAGTAAGATTTGGTTTGGTCTGGAATTTCTTTAATTAACTGATATAAGGTCTCCTTTTTCTTTAGATTCTAGCTTAGAGTAACCCATTAAATATTTATCAATTTGAACTGCTGCTTCTCTTCCCTCAGAAATTGCCCAAACAATTAAAGATTGCCCTCTTCTCATGTCTCCAGCTGAAAATATATTTGGGACACTTGTCTGATAGTTGTTGCATATTAACTGATTATTATCATCTGTTTCAACATTTAATTGATCAATTAAATCTGGTTCATGTCCATTAAACCCTAATGCTAATAAAGCTAAGTCACAAGGCCATAATTTTTCTGAACCATCTTTTTCTTTTAGTTGAGATCTTTCACCTTCTTTTTTAATCCATTGAACTTCTACAGTTTTTAGAGCTTTAACATTTCCTTTTTCATCTCCAATAAATTCTTTTGTTAAAATACTCCATTCTCTATGTATCCCTTCTTCATGAGAACTAGATGTTTTTAATTTAAAAGGCCAATATGGCCATGGATTATCCTCAGATCTGATGGTCAAAGGCTTAGGCATAATTTCAAAATTTGTAACAGATTTAGCCTCTTGACGATTAGATGTTCCAATACAATCAGAACCAGTGTCACCTCCACCAATTACTATAACATTTTTATCTTTAGCATTAAACTCTTTTTGAGTTTTGGAAATTCCATCAACAACTTGATTTTGAAGTTTTAGAAAATTCATTGCTTGTTTGACTCCTTTTAGTTCTGATCCTTTTATTGGCAGAGACCTTTTTATAGTTGCGCCTCCACATAAAATAACAGCATCGTAAGCTTTTAAATCATCAACAGGAAAATTTCTTCCAACTTCAGTATTTGTTTTGAAATTTATTCCTTCATTAATCAGAACTTCTAATCTTCTATCGATTATGTTTTTTTCCAATTTAAAATCAGGAATACCATACCTTAAAAGTCCACCTATTTTTGAATCTCTTTCAAAAACATCAATAGAATGTCCTGCTTTATTTAGTTGTTGAGCTGCTGCTAATCCAGCTGGACCAGATCCAATAACTGCAATTTTTTTCCCTGTTCTTTCCAAAGGTAAGTTAGCTTTAATCCAGCCTTCTTTAAAACCTCGCTCAATAATGTATTTTTCTATCATTTCAATTGAAACAGGAGGGTTGATTATTCCAAGAACGCATGATGCTTCACATGGAGCGGGGCAAAGTCTTCCTGTAAACTCAGGAAAATTATTAGTTGAATGTAAGATGTTTAATGCTTTTTCCCATTGATTGTTGTAAACGGCATCATTAAAATCTGGAATTAAGTTTCCTAATGGGCAACCACTGTGGCAAAAAGGCACTCCGCAGTCCATACACCTTCCTCCTTGTTCTTTGAGTTTTGTTTCTGATGGTTTGACAGTGAATTCTTTATAGTTTTTTACTCTTTTTTTAACAGGAATATAACCTTCCTCGACTCTTTCAAACTCAATAAACCCCTTTAATTTCCCCATTCTAGTTAATTAATAATTTCTAATTCTTTAGCCATTTTCTCTAAAGCTAATTTATATTCTGTTGGCATTATTTTAACAAATCGTTTTGATTCTATATTCCAATTTGAGATTAAACTTTTGGCTAATTCACTAGAAGTATAAGTATAATGATCTTCAATTAATTTTTTAATTAAATCTAAATCTTGAGAATTTGGTTTTTCAAATTCGATCATTTCCATATTAAAGTTTCTTTCATCAAAATTAACTCCTTCTTTATAAATGTAAGCAATACCTCCGCTCATACCTGCAGCGAAGTTCCTTCCTACCTCACCTAAAATAAGAACAATACCTCCCGTCATATATTCGCAGCCATGATCTCCAATTCCTTCAACCACTGCAGTAGCACCAGAATTTCTTACACAAAATCTTTCTCCGGCCGTTCCGTTGATATAAGCTTCTCCAGAAGTTGCTCCATAAAGTGCAACATTTCCTGTGATTACATTTTTATTAGATTTGAAAGTTGATTCTGAAGGAATTTTCACAATTATTTTAGCTCCAGAAAGTCCTTTTCCGAAATAGTCATTAGTATTTCCAGTGACTGATAATGTTATTCCTTTGGTGCTAAAGGCTCCAAAACTTTGTCCCGCAACCCCTTGAAAACTTATATTAATTGAATTTTCTTTAAGTCCATTTAACCCATGAATTTTTGATATCTCATTACTTAGGATAGCTCCAACAGTTCTGTCCGTATTTTTTATTTTATATGATAAATTTATTGAAGTATTATTTTTTATAGCTTCTTTAGAATCATTAAGAATTTTAAAATCTAATACATTTTCTAAATTATGATTTTGCTTAGAGTTGTTTTTTACTGAAATATTTTTTTCTATGCTTGGCTTATATAAAATATTTGATAAATCAATATGTTTTGTTTTATAATGTTCCAAAGTTTCATTCATATTGATTTTTTGACTTTGACCTATCATTTCATTCATTGTTCTAAAGCCTAGTTCAGCCATTATTGTTCTTAATTCTTCAGCTACAAAATGCATAAAATTAATCACATGTTCTGGTTTTCCATTGAAATTTTTTCTTAATTCAGGGTCTTGTGTTGCTATTCCAACAGGACAAGTGTTTAAATGGCAAGCTCTCATCATAATACAGCCCGAGGCAACTAACGGCGCAGTAGAGAACCCAAATTCTTCAGCTCCTAGAAGACAAGCGATAGCAACATCTCTTCCAGTTTTCAGTTGCCCATCGCATTCTAAGACTACTCTTCCTCTTAAATCATTCATGACTAAAGTTTGTTGAGCTTCCGCAATACCAAGCTCCCATGGCAGTCCAGCATGTTTTAACGAAGTTAGTGGTGATGCTCCAGTTCCACCATCAAAACCAGAAATTAATATTACATCCGCTTTAGCCTTAGCCACACCAGCTGCTATTGTACCAACTCCAACTTCAGAAACTAGTTTAACATTAATTCTAGCTTCTCTATTTGCATTTTTTAAATCATATATTAATTGAGACAAGTCTTCAATTGAATAAATATCATGGTGAGGAGGAGGAGAGATTAGACCAACAAAAGGAGTGGAGTTTCTTACTTTGGCTATCATAGGGTTAACCTTAGCACCAGGTAGTTGTCCTCCCTCACCAGGTTTTGCACCTTGTGCCATTTTAATTTGAATTTCTTTCGCATTAGAAAGGTAATGAGAACTAACTCCAAACCTACCTGAAGCTACTTGTTTTATTGCACTATTTTTCCAATCGCCATTGGCTTCTTTTTTAAATCTTGCAGGATCTTCTCCACCTTCACCTGAATTGCTTTTACCTCCAATTCTATTCATTGCAATTGCTAAGTTTTCGTGAGCCTCTTTACTAATAGATCCATAAGACATAGCTCCTGTTTTAAATCTTTTCACTATCTCAGACCACGGTTCTACTTCTTCAATTGGTATTGGATCTAAATCAACAAATTTGAACATCCCTCTTAAGGTCATTAGTTGTTCATTTTGTTTATTTATTAAATCAGAATAAACTTGATATGTTTCATATTTATTTTCTCTAACCGATTGTTGTAATTTAGATATAGTTGATGGATTTAGCATGTGAGCTTCACCATTTCTTCGCCATCTATAATCGCCTCCAATTTCAAGACTTGTGAATACATTCTGATTTTCAAAAGCTTTTTTATGTCGAATGGACAATTCTTTTTCTATCGCATACAGACCAACACCTTGAATTCTACTAGGTGTGTTACTAAAATATTTTTTAGTAAAACTCTCTCTTAGTCCAAGTGCCTCAAATATTTGAGCTCCTCTGTATGAGTGTAGAGTTGAAATACCAATTTTATTCATCACTTTGAGAATTCCTTTGGCGATAGCTTTATTATATTTTTCAATTGATAACTTCAAAGATTGATTTTTAAAAAATCCCTGACTGTGATGATGTTCAATAATTTCATTAACTAAGTAAGGATTAATAGCACTTGCTCCGTACCCAAATAACATTGAAAAATGATGAGGCTCCCTAGGTTCAGAAGATTCTATTACAATCCCAAACTTTGATCTTTTTTTTAGCTTTATTAAGAAATGGTGAATAGTAGAGCAGGCTAATAAAATAGGAATTGCAGCCATTTTTTCGTTAACTCCTCTGTCACTTATGATTATTATATTACTTCCTTTACTAACATGGCTAATGACTTCATTTACCATTTTTTGAAGAGCTTCCTCAATTCCGTTATGCCCTTTTTTTAACTCATATAAAGCGTTGACTGATGAACTTTTAAAATTTGAACTTTTAATAAATTTTATTTTATCTAAATCTTCATTAGAAATTATTGGATTTGCAATTTTTAACTTTTTTGAATGATCAGGAATTATATCATAAATATTATAATCACTTCCGAGCCCTAAACTTGTGTCTGTAACTATTTCTTCTCTTATACCATCTAAAGGAGGGTTAGTGACTTGAGCGAATAATTGTTTGAAATAACTAAATAGTAATTGTGGTTTTTTAGATAAAACAGCAAGAGGTGTGTCTGTTCCCATAGACCCCATAGCTTCTTTACCTGAAATACACATTGGTAAAATGATTGTTTTTAAATCTTCTTCAGTATATCCAAAAACTCTAAGTCTAGTTTCAAAGCTCAACTTTTCTTTAGGAGTTTTGTTTCCCGTATATGGAATTAATTTTAGTGGAAGAGTGTTTTTATCTAACCATTTTCTGTAAGGATATTTCGAAACTATTTCATTTTTAATTTCTTCATCTTCAATGATTCTACCTTCGTTCATATCAACTAAAAACATTTTACCAGGCTCTAATCTTCCGTGTTTTTCAATGTTGCTGGGTTCGATATCTACAACTCCAGTTTCGGATGACATGATGACGTAACCATCTTTGGTGACACTATATCTAGAGGGTCTTAATCCATTTCTGTCCAAAAGAGCTCCGATATATTTTCCATCTGTAAAAGGAATTGAAGCTGGACCATCCCAAGGTTCCATGATACATGAATTAAACTCATAAAAAGCTTTTTTTTGGTCAGACATAGACTTATGCTTTTCCCAGGCTTCAGGAACCATCATCATCATTACTTCAGGCAAGCTTCTCCCAGTTGTTAGTAACAGTTCAACAACCATATCCATGCTGGCTGAATCAGATTTACCCTTTAAAATAATTGGAAATATTTTTTTTATATCATCACCTATAAATTCATTTTTAAGTAGCTCTTCTCTAGTGTTCATTCTACTATAATTTCCTTTTAGGGTATTTATTTCTCCATTGTGACACATATATCTAAATGGTTGAGCTAAATCCCAGGTTGGAAAAGTGTTAGTCGAAAATCTTTGATGGACTAAAGCTAATCTAGTGACAAGTTCAGGGTTTGATAGGTCTAAAAAAAACTTATCAATATCTTCAGGAATAAGTAATCCTTTATAGATCAATGTTCTGTTGTGAAGACTTGTGAAATAAAAATAGTTTTTTTGAGAAAAATCTATATTGTAAATAGTGTTTTCGGCTATTTTTCTAGCTACAAACAATTTTGTATTAAATTCAGTATCCGACAAGTTTTGATTATTTTTAGCTATAAAAACTTGTTTGATGGTTGGTTGTGTTTTTGCAGCAATGCTTCCAACAACTGTTGAATTAATAGGAACTTTTCGCCAACCTAAAACTGAAAGACCTTGGTTTTTGATTTCTTTTTCAAATACATCAATACAATAGTTAAGTTGATTATTTTTTTTAGGAAGAAAGACCATGCCAACAGCATATTCGTAAGGTTCAGGCAAACTAAAATCACATTGTTTTTTGAAAAAATCGTGAGGAATTTCTATCAAAATTCCGGCACCATCTCCTGTTTTACCATCTGAACTAACTGCTCCGCGGTGTTCTAAACAAGTTAAAATGTTTAATGCTTTAAAAATTATATCATTAGTTTTTTCCCCCTTCAAGCTGCAAATAAATCCAGCTCCACAATTGTCATGTTCAAATTCGGGAGAGTATAATCCTTGTTTTTTAGGTAGCATATTTTTACTTTAGTGACCTTTAAAATTATATAATACTGTGCCTTTTTAAAAGAATTTTAATGTTAAATAACTAATTAATATAGACTTAACAATATATTAAGTGAATTTTATATAATTCTCATTTTATTCATTTAAAATTAACAATAACATAATTATAATTTATTTATTTTTTAATATGTTTACGTTTTAAAATTTTAAAATGGAAATTATACTTATTTCAATATTTGTAGTTGGTTATTTATTAATAACAATAGAGCATTCTATCAAAATAGACAAACTAATTCCTGCTTTAGCAATGATGGGAGTTTTATGGGCAGTTATTGCTTTGAATCATCTTCCAGTTTTTGATATTAATTTAGAAGAATTAAAGTTAGAGCCAACTCATATTGATGAAATATTACTTCATCATCTGGGTAAAACAGCTGAGATATTAATATTCCTACTTGGCGCCATGACTATTGTAGAAATTATAGATTTTTTTAGAGGATTTTCTGGAATTAAAAAATTAATTAATTCAAGAAGTAAAGTTACTTTACTATGGATTTTTGGTTTTCTTTCATTTATTTTATCTGCAATTATTGATAATTTAACAGCGACTATTGTACTTATTACTATTCTTCAAAAATTAGTAACTAATAAACAGTTAAAACTGTGGTATGCTGGTTTAATAATTATCGCAGCTAATGCTGGTGGAGCTTGGTCTCCAATTGGAGATATAACTACTACAATGCTCTGGATTGCTGACAAGGTAACAACTCTTAGTTTAATCAAATTTTTAATTTTACCTTCTTTGGTTTGTATGGTTGTTCCTTTCTTTATTTCTTCTAAATTTAAAATCTTTAAAGGTGAATTCGTAATACCCTCTAATATAAATGACGGTGAATTAAATCCATATGCAAATAAAATGTTGTTTATAGGCTTAGGATCTATTTTGTTTGTACCAATTTTTAAAACAGTTACTCATTTACCACCTTATGTAGGAATGATGCTAGCTCTAGCTTTTGTAGCTACAATAGCTGAGTTTTATAGTAACAAAAAATTTAGCATATCAAAAGTAGATTCTCAACATGATGAAGAAGCTGATCATAGTCCTGTACACGCCTCACTTACAAAAATTGAATTACCTAGTATCTTATTTTTTCTTGGAATTTTAATGGCTGTAGGAGCATTAGAATCTGTAGGTATCTTATTTGATTTTGCGGGTTATATAAATGAAGTAATTCCAAATTCTGATATAGTAATTATTCTTCTAGGTCATTTATCGGCTTTAATTGATAATGTTCCACTAGTAGCAGCTTCTATTGGAATGTTTCCTAATCCAATTGATGATCCATTATGGCATGGGATAGCTTATTCTGCAGGAACTGGAGGAAGTATGCTTATTATTGGTTCAGCCGCTGGAGTTGTTGCTATGGGTATGGAAAAAATAGATTTTTTCTGGTACATTAAAAACATAACTATTCTAGCAATGGTAGGATTTTGGGCTGGGTACGTTACTTTTATGCTAATGAGAGACTTTGTTTTTTAAAATTAAATGAATTATAAAGAAACTGTTGATTGGCTTTTTAATCAATTACCTGTTTATCAAATAGATGGAGTCTTTAAATATAAATTAGATTTATCGTCCATAAAATTAGTTTGTAAAAGGTTAAATAATCCTCAAAATAATTTTAAATCTATTCACATTGCTGGGACTAACGGAAAAGGCTCCACAAGCCACATGCTAGCTTCTATTTTGCAAGAGTCAGGATATAAGGTAGGTTTGTATACTTCTCCACATTTAAAAGATTTTCGTGAGAGAATCAGAATAAATGGAAAAAAAATTGAAAAAGATTTTATTGTTTCATTTGTTGAAGATCAACTCAATTTTTTTAATTCTAATAATATATCATTTTTTGAAATGACCGTAGCTTTAGCATTTGAATATTTTTCAAAATCTAAAGTAGATATAGCTATAATTGAAACAGGATTAGGTGGAAGACTCGATGCTACTAATATTATTATTCCAGAATTAAGTATTATAACTAATATAGGAAAGGATCATTCAGAATTTTTAGGAGACAATATTAAAGGTATAGCCAATGAAAAAGCTGGTATTATAAAAAAAGAAATTCCTGTTGTTATTAGCGAATATCAAAAAGAAGTATTTTTAGTTTTTAAAGAAACAGCTTTGAAATTAAATTCTAAGATTTATATGGCTAGTGAAGAGTATTTCGAAGAATATAAAACAGATTTAAATGGGGAATATCAAAAAAAAAATATAAAAGGAGTTGTTAAGGGGTTATCTATTTTAAATAATTTTAAAATTTCTAAAAATGATATAAAAATTGGCCTTTTAAATGTGATGAATAACACGGGTTTAAAGGGCAGGTTAGAGCTGATCAATAACAGCCCAAAGGTTTTAGTAGACGTGGGACATAATATTGAAGCATTTAGAGCAATAATCAAGTATTTAGAAACAGTTATTTATCAAAATATTAAGTTGATATTAGGTTTTGTAAAAGGAAAAGATTTCGAAAAAATTTTAGATATTCTTCCAAGAGATGCTATTTATTATTTTTGTAAACCTAATGTTTCAAGAGCTCAGCCAACAGACGAGCTTTTGGAATATTCAAAAAAAATTGGATTAAAAGCAAAAAAATTCTCGAGTGTTAAACTAGCCTATTCAAGCTGCCTTAAGGATTCGGATAAAGATGATTTAATTTTTATTGGAGGAAGTAATTTTGTTGTTGCTGAAATTATATAAAGATAAATAGTTAATTGTTTATTCCTTTTTATAAACTTATTGTAGTAAAGTGAAAATGAGAAATAATTATTAATCAGAAACATTCTCTACTTTCCAATTTTTTCGAGCAGACATTCTAACTTCAGTTCTTCTATTTATTGATCTTCCAATGCGCGTTTCATTAGATGCTTTAGGTTGTCTTTCACCATAGCCTTGAGCTTGAATTCTAGAAATATCAATACCTTTATTTACTAAATATGTTTTTACTGATTCAGAACGACGTTGGGATAATAGCATATTAAATTTGTCATCACCAACATAATCTGTGTGTGAGGCAAGTTCAATATTTATTTTAGAATCATTTTTAAGACGATTGTAAAGTTGATCAATTGAATATTTTGAATCTGTTGGGATGATTGAACTGTTTGAAGCGAAATTAACATCTAACTCTAATATTTGAGTGTAAACTTTAGTAATCTTAATAGACATATCAAATTTCATTGAATAGGGATAGTCTAATTTTTCAATATTTAAGTTCCGAAATATTTTAAAAGTGTCCGCTTTAAACACTTGGATAGAATAATTATGACCCTGATCTATGATGAGGGAACTCTTTCCTTCAAGATCACTTACAAACTCTTTATTGAAATTCAAAGAATCTTTAGTATTCCAAATAATCATTCTCGCATTTGGTTGAGGAATACTATCGAAATCGCTAATACTAGTTAAAAGCAAACATTTGTCGTCAGGAACTTGTTGAGAATTAATAAAGCTAAATGAAAATAATAACAACAATGTAAAATATATCTTTAGCATATAATTAGTTTAATGTGATTTTAACTCTTCTGTTTTGACTTCTGCTATTTCCTTTAATTGGTTTTTTTTCTCCGAATCCAACACTTTTTAAACGTTGAGTATCAATTCCGTTACTGACTAAAAATTCCTTAACTGAGCTAGCTCTGTTTTCAGAAAGTATTTGATTATAGTCGGAATCACCATCTAAAGAAGAATGTCCAGAAATAATTAAAGAAGAATTAGTATATTTTTTTAGTTTAATAGCCAAATTAGAAAGTAATGAAAGAGCTTCTTTGTTAACCTTATAACTACTTAGGCTGAAAAAAATTAATGATTTTTCATTGCTTATATATTCCTTTAGTTCTTTCGGTTTTTTTGGACATCCGTTGTTTGTTGAACTACCTACTTCGTCCGGACAAATATCATTTTCATCGATAACTCCATCTCCATCTGAATCTTTATCAACTACAACATCAATTAAATTAGTAATAATTCCTTGGTCATTAATTGTAATTGATTTAAAATTTTCAAGTAAGTACTCGCCTTTTTGTAAAGCAACTCTTTTTGTATTTTCAATAACAATGTAGATTTCACTACCTATTTCTAAAGAATTTGCTGAAAGAATATTTCCGTTATCAAGTTTTATATCAAGAATTGGAGGAGGGTTCTGTTCTAAAATTATTTGTTTTAATGCTTCTGTACTACAATCCAATAAAATTTCATAAAAACCTTCTTTTTTTATAATTAATGTAGATTTACCGCATCCTTTTATTTGAATAGTTAATTCTAAGGGAAATCTAAAAGAACTTCTGACTGAAAAAAGTCCATTTTCTTTTGTCATTTCTCCAGTATAAAAGCCGCCACTTCTCGATTTTCTAGCTGGTTTAGCTGTTACAGAAGCATTCTCAATTTCTGTTCCAGTGTTCTTGTCTTTAACAACACCATTTATAGTCCTAGTTTTTTGTGAAAATAATAAAACAGGTAAAAAAAGTATTAATAATAATATTTTTAATTTTTTCATTAAATTATTTTTTTAAAAACAAATTTATATTAAATATTTTTATAAAATGTCAGGATTGATAGTCAAAATTATTTTTAGCATTTAACAAACAAAATAAGATTAGTATTATGAAAGATAAAAAAATACTTTATTAATTGAGTTAAAATATTATATTTGCCAACGGTTTTAGGCAATAAATATTTGTAAAAGTAATGTCTATGTTAAAGACTACTCTTTAAAATATATGTTTTTTAGTCATTCAAAAGAGAATTAGGGCGCTTAGCTCAGTTGGTTCAGAGCACCTGGTTTACACCCAGGGGGTCAGGGGTTCGAATCCCTTAGCGCCCACCATTTTTACCTCAGCTTATTTAGTTGAGGTTTTTTTTAGAACTAGATTGCA
>Ga0209384_1000312_pt1 | contig 32834 bp, 29 predicted proteins | sample CoawatmetaG05DNA_FD_187511 | JGI IMG/M metagenome (GOLD analysis project Ga0209384, IMG submission 187511) | Marine microbial communities from the West Antarctic Peninsula - Coastal water metaG058-DNA (SPAdes) (version 2) | ecosystem: Environmental > Aquatic > Marine > Coastal ... | reverse complement strand
TTCTAAAGAAGAAGAGTAACTTAAAAAAAGGATTTTCAAAAGCCCCGCTGTGCGATGCACAGCGGGGCTTTTTTTTGTCTTAAATTTGAGCTATGGTACAAGTATTTCTTTTGTTCAACATAAGTGGCGGTGAGTTTATCATTGTTGCTCTACTATTTTTATTACTCTTTGGGCCAAAGCAAATCCCTAGTATGGCGCGTTCTGCGGCAAAGCTGATCAAGCAAGTCAAAAACGCGACGAATGACATCAAGCGTGAAATCTTAGATAGTGCCGAAGATCAGAAATTAACAGAGGTCAAAAAGACCATTAAGGATGGGCGTGATGCTTTCAAAGAGGTTACGGATTCAATAAAACGCGGAACAAAACTGTGATGGCTCTTTCACTACTCGCTGGTTTTGGTTTACTGTTATTGGGTGGGGAACTGCTGGTCAGAGGAAGCGTTGGTATTGCAATGAAGCTTCGTATTTCCAAAGTGGTCATTGGTTTGACGCTGGTTGCATTTGCGACGAGCGCCCCTGAACTTATCGTTAGTGTGGTTGCTGCTCTAAAGGGGAAAAGTGACATCGCTTTAGGTAACGTGATTGGTTCTAATATTGCCAATATAGGATTGATATTAGGTGGTACCGCCTTATTGTTTAAAATGTCCGCACTTCGAACGACATACAGGAAAGATTGGATATTTCTATTAGTGTCAAATGCGTTGTTAGGTGTTTTCTTGTATTTCGGTGGTATTTCCTCTATTCAGGGTGGAATTCTGGTTACGTTGTTAATAGGCTACAACATTTTTAAGATAGTAGGAGCTAGAAAAGAGGGGCTCATGATGCCCATGGATGGTTTAGATACAAGTTCTATATCATTAGGTAAGGGCGTTTTGCTCCTTATACTAGGTGCGACAGGACTTAAGTTTGGCGCTCAATTTTTTGTAAGTGGTATTTCTGCCGTTGCATTGGACTTAGGTTTAACTGAGCGGTTTGTATCTGTAACCATAGTCGCATTTGGAACAAGCGTTCCTGAGTTGGCCGCCAGCTTGACGGCAGCGAAAAAGGGTGAGTCCGATATCGCTATTGGTAATATTATAGGATCGAACATCTTCAACATTCTAAGTGTTTTGGGATTTACAGCCTTAATAAAGCCAATCACTATAGAAGATCAGGCTCTATTCACATTCGATTTCCCGTACAGTATCCTCCTAACACTTCTTATTATTCCTCTCATGGGTCTATTTAAAGCAGACCGGCTGAATCGTTTAGAGGGGGGCATACTGCTTTCATTATACTTCATGTTCCTTTTTTTTGTGATTTTTTAGGGGTAATCCTGTTCGAATATTGTACAATACTTGTTGCACCCCCTAAAATTTAGGGGTACATTTGTCGAAACATAAAAAATAAGTCATATGCCAACGGTAAGATTCCTTGCGTTAGAACAAACGATGGGCCGCAAGCCTAACAACTTTAAAGCGCCTGAGGCTCGTGTATCAGAGTATTTTGGATCTCATGTATTCAATATAAAAGCAATGCGCGAGTATATGACTTCTGAGGCGTTTAAGGCGGTCGTCGATGCTATGGAAAATGGAAGCAAAATTTCTAGAGGAGTAGCGGATCAAGTCGCCTCTGGAATGAAAGCGTGGGCTCTTAATTTGGGTGCAACACATTATACCCACTGGTTCCAACCATTAACAGGTTCTACAGCTGAAAAGCATGATTCTTTCTTTGAGCCTACGGGTAACGGAGAGGCTATGGAGAAGTTTTCAGGAGGAATGTTGGTTCAGCAAGAACCTGATGCGTCATCATTCCCTAACGGTGGAATAAGAAATACTTTTGAGGCTCGTGGATATACGGCATGGGACCCCACGTCTCCCGCATTCGTTTTCGGCAGTACCCTTTGTATCCCAACTGTATTTGTATCCTATACAGGGGAGGCATTAGATTATAAAACACCCTTGTTAAGAGCGCTACAGGCTGTAGATAGTGCTTCAACGGCTGTCTGTAAGTACTTTGATAAAAATGTAACCAAAGTAAACGCCACTCTAGGATGGGAGCAAGAATATTTCCTTGTTGATGAGGCGTACTTTCATGCAAGACCTGATCTAATGCTTGCGGGACGTGCCCTAGTGGGACATGCTCCGGCGAAAGGTCAGCAGTTGGATGATCATTACTTTGGATCTATACCCGAGCGTGCTATTGAGTTTATGAAGGAATTGGAATATGAAAGTCGTATTCTAGGGATTCCGGTGAAAACTCGTCATAACGAAGTAGCGCCTGCTCAGTACGAATTTGCGCCTGTTTTTGAGGAAGCAAACGTAGCTGTTGATCATAATTCACTGTTTATGGACCTCATGGAAAAAGTGTCACGTCGTCATGATTTCCGCGTATTACTGCACGAAAAGCCCTTTGCAAATATTAATGGCTCTGGAAAACATAACAACTGGTCTTTAGCAACGAATACTGGAGTGAATTTATTAGCTCCTGGGTCTACACCTATGAGTAATTTGATGTTCTTGACGTTCTTTGTTAATAGTATAAAGGCTGTTCATAGACATGCAGATTTAATTAGAGCTTCTATAGGATCTGCTGGAAACGAGCATCGTCTGGGAGCTAATGAGGCTCCGCCTGCTATAATATCAGTATTCATTGGTACTCAACTCAGTAGAGTTCTTGATCAGTTAGAAAATATTGAAGGAGGAAAGATGACTCCAGATCAGAAGACGGACCTCAAATTAAACGTCGTAGGTAAAATTCCAGATGTCCTTTTGGACAATACCGATCGTAACCGCACTTCGCCATTTGCTTTTACAGGAAATAAATTTGAATTACGTGCAGCAGGTTCAGCGAGTAATTGCGCCCAACCTATGACGGTACTTAATTCAGCAATGGCGCAGCAGTTGATTGAATTTAAAATCGATGTTGATGCTCTAATCGATAATGAGGGGTTAAAGAAGGATGAAGCTATTTTCAGCATTCTTAAACGTTACATCAAGGAAAGTAAGGCTATTCGTTTTGAAGGGGATGGATATGGAGATGCCTGGAAAGAAGAAGCTGCAAAACGGGGTTTGACTAATGAGCCCAGTACACCTCGTGCTTTAGATGCTTATGTAAGTGCGGAGTCGTTGTCTCTTTTCAAGCATTTAGGTGTTATGTCAAATAGAGAAGCAGAAGCCCGTCATGAGATTCTTTTAGAATCCTATTTCATGAAAATTCAAATTGAATCTAGGGTGCTGGGTGATTTAGCCGGTAATCATATTGTGCCTACTGCGATCAAGTACCAGAATACATTGATTGATAATGTTCAGCGATTAAAAGACATCATGGACGCTGACACCTTTAATCGTGTCGCGAAAGAGCAGCTGGAAATGATTAAAGACATTTCAGCTAGAATTTCACAAATACTTGGGTCGAAGGAAGCCATGGTACAAGAGCGTAAAAAAGCCAATTTAATGGAGGACATGCGTGATAGAGCCATTGCCTATCACGATCATGTTAAGCCTTATTTTGAAGTGATTCGTTATGAAAGTGACAAGCTTGAATTGATGATAGACGATGAGCAGTGGCCATTACCTAAATTCCGTGAAATGCTTTACACGAGATAGTCATATTCATGATCTCGATTTTGTTAAATAGAAACCCTGCCTTTGCGGGGTTTCTTTTTTTTATTTTGGCTATATTGGGGATGCTTAAACTCTCGTGATAACAATTCTCATGCAAAAAAGATTTTATCAAATACTGGCCCTGGCCATATTCATTATACCTGTATTATCTAGTGCTCAAGTAGCTCCTATTGAGGATATTGAGACCGCGTTACATAAGACCACTAAACGTGCAGATGAGTACTTCGATGCTAAGGAGTACACTGTAGCTGTAGAAGCATATGCTAAAGCATATTCTAAAGAGAAATCACGCGATCAAAAACAACGGATTTCTTATAATATGGCAGAATGCTACCGGTTTACTGGTCAATGTAAGCGAGCTGCGAGCTATTATTTAAGAGCTCAAAAACTAGGTTTTGGAGCTCTTTCAGGACTTGGATATGCGGAGATGCTTCAGTGTCAAGGGGAATACGAAGATGCGATAGTTGCTTTTGAGGAGTATAAAAAATTGATTCCTTCAGATTCAAGAGCTGAAACAGGAATTTTGAGCTGTCAGCAAGCAGTGAAATGGTCCGATCAAGGATCATTGTTTGCGCTCGATAACGCGAAGGCCTTAAATTCTAAAAAATCTGATTATGCCATTTCCTATGCTGGGAAAAGAGGTAAAGAAGAATTGACCTTAATGATCTCCTCCATGCGTGATGATGCCACCGGCAGAAAACAAGATGGTTGGACAGGACAGCGTTTCTCTGACATGTTTATTATTGAAGGTCAAGCGAAAAAAGGATCGAAAAAGAAAAAGGGAAAAGAAGCCAATGCAAACGACGACATCGTTTGGGGTAATATCGAACCCATGAGTGATGTGATCAATACGAAAGATCATGAAGGTGTAGTGACTTTTGATTCTCGAGGAAAAACCATGTATTTCACGAAATGTCTACAGGTGAAAAACGAGAAAATGGGTTGTGCCATCTACACTACGAAGAAAGTGGGACAGGACTGGGCTAATCCTGAGCCTGTGGTGATCGCTCTGGACAGTGGAGCATCTATTGGACACCCAGCGTTAAGTGCTGATGATAACATTCTGTATTTCGCTGGCGAATTATCAGGTGGTAAAGGAGGTAAGGATATTTACATGACTACGTACGATCGCAGAGCTCGCGAATGGAAGACTCCGGAGTCGTTAAATATCAACACACGCGGTGACGAGCTTTATCCGTTTATTCATGGAGATGGGTATTTATATTTCTCATCAAATGGCCGAGCTGGAATGGGTGGTTTTGACTGCTTTAGAGTGAAGTTAGATGATAATGGTATGGCGATTGGTGATGTAGAAAACATGCTAAGCCCTATTAACTCTGAAGGAGATGACATAGCATTACGTTGGACTCCAGGAGATGATACTAAAAAAGGTTTTGTAATCTCTAATAGAAAAGGAACTAGAGGAGAGCACGATATTTGGTATGTAACAGAATGGTCAAAACAATTCGAAGTTCAAGGCACCGTTGTAAGTAGTAAAAACGGAAAACCTGTTAAAGAGGTGACTATTGAGGTGAGCGATAAATCAGGAAATAGTTTCGTTGTTACGACGGATGCATCTGGAAGATTTAGTATTCCTAAGGGAAATATACTAGAAGACAAATCTTATAAATTTAACATGAGCCGTAAGAAGTTCTTGAATGCCATAGATGATATTTCCACTCAAGGGCTAAGTCTTTCTGATTACTCGAAGGTCAAAGAGAACCGTGAGTATGTAAAATCTTTTTCACTAACCTTGACAATGGACCCTATTGAAGTGCCTATTGTTTTGCCTAATGTATTCTTTGATTTAGCAAAATCAGAATTGCGTGAGGAAAGTAAAGTAGCTCTCGACACTGTTTACAGTATTTTAAATAGAAATCCAACGATCACTATCGGACTTCGTTCACACACGGATTATCGTGATACTGACGTTAAAAATGATGTGTTGTCTCTCGCGCGTGCTCAAAGTTGTGTGGACTACCTCATATTGAAGGGTATTTCATCCCAGCGTTTGACAGCTGTTGGTATGGGCGAAAAAGAGCCATTTACTATACCACAAGGCTATACAGGTTTGGGTGCTGACAAGTTCAAGGGAAATGATGTAATGACGGAGCGATACATTAAATCGTTATCTGCTGACAATCAGGAGGTCGCTAACCAGATCAACCGTCGTACCGATTTTAAAGTATTGTCTGATGATTATGTACCGTCGGTTATTGAAGTTTCAGAGGAAGGTGGAGCACTTACTTCTACCAAGAAAGATGAAAATCCGATTGGACAAACGATCACTTTAAGTGCAAAGGACCGCTCCTTAGGTAAGATTGCTATGGCCAACGGAATGAATGTGGTTGAGTTGAAAAAGCTTAACGCAGGCCTTCGCGGTGCTCGTCCTTTACCAGGTATGGTCATTAAAGTTACTAAGAATGGTGACTATAAGTCTTTTGATGAAAACCATTACCAAGTTCAGCGTGGTGACTTATTAAGAACTATTGCTAAAAAGACAGGCTCAGGACTTAAGGATATTCGTGAGTTAAATGGCTTTAAGAATGATAAGGACTTAATCATTGGTTCTTGGATTCAAATTAAGTAAATCATTACTTTATAAAAAGAGAAGCGCGCACGGGTTACCCGTGCGCGCTTTCTCGTTATTTTTACAGCATGAGTAACAATTTAGACCGCTACGCGGGACGTGGTGTAAGTGCACAAAAGGAGGACGTTCACAACGCCATTAAACATATAGACAAAGGTTTGTTTCCGCAGGCTTTTTGTAAGATTGTACCAGATTATTTGACGGGTGACCAAGATTATTGTCTTGTGATGCATGCAGATGGTGCTGGCACAAAGAGTTCCTTGGCGTATATGTATTGGAAGGAAACCGGAGATATTAGTGTTTGGAAGGGCATCGCCCAGGATGCGCTTATCATGAACATTGATGATCTCTTGTGCGTAGGTGCAACAGATAACATAATGCTCAGCTCTACCATTGGTAGAAATAAGGGACTTATTCCGGGCGAAGTATTAAGTGCTATTATAGGTGGTACGGAGGAGCTTTTAGAAGAATATCGCAAATTTGGAATTGACATTAAGAGTACAGGAGGAGAAACAGCAGATGTAGGAGACCTAGTACGCACTATTATCGTCGATAGCACAGTTGTTGCGCGCTTAAAGCGCAGCGATGTTGTGGACAATGCAAATATCAAAGAAGGCAACGTTATTGTGGGTTTGGCATCTTTTGGTCAAGCTACTTACGAGTCCGAATATAACGGCGGTATGGGATCTAACGGCTTAACTAGCGCTAGACATGATGTCTTCGGCAAAGATTTGGCCCATAAATACCCAGAGAGTTTTGATCCAGCCGTTCCTGAGAATTTGGTTTATACGGGTTCTAAGTCTCTGACAGGGGTAACGGATACAATTCTCGATGCCGGTAAGTTGGTATTGAGTCCAACAAGGACCTATGCACCTATAATTAAACGGATTTTAGATCTATATAAAGGTCGAATTGATGGGATGGTCCACTGTTCAGGTGGAGCCCAGACCAAGATTCTTCATTTTTTAGGCAAAGGCCATGTTGTTAAAGACAACTTGTTTCCAATCCCGCCATTGTTCAAAATGATTCAAGAGCAGAGTGGAACTTCTTGGGAAGAAATGTACCAAGTATTTAACATGGGGCATCGAATGGAGTTATATGTTCACCCATCTATAGCGCAAGAAATCATAGAAATCAGCGAAAGTTTCGGTGTAGCCGCTCAGATCGTAGGTAGGGTTGAAGATGGATCAGGAAAATCATTGACCATTGAAAGTGAATTCGGGTCATTTAAGTATTCTAAATAATGCTGGATAAGCTAAACGTTATATTACAACGCTTCAACGAAGTCACTGATTTGATTATTCAGCCGGACGTTATTAATGATAACCAGCGCTACGTATCATTGAATCGCGAATATAAGAGCTTGAAGCCGCTGGTTGAAATTCGTGCGAATTATATCGAGTTGTCAAGCAGGATTAATGAGGCTAAGCTCGTCTTAAAAGAGGAAAAGGATCCTGATTTTCGCGAGATGGCGAAGATGGAACTCGATGAGTTGCTTCCTATGTTTGTTTCCTTAGAAGACGAGGTTAAAGTTCTGCTTCTACCTAAGGATCCTGCAGATGATAAAAATGCCCTTGTGGAAATACGACAGGGTGCAGGTGGTGACGAGGGGGCTATTTTTGCTGGTGACTTGTTCCGTATGTACCAACGTTATATTGAACAACGCAAGTGGAAAATAGAAATAATTACCATGAACGATGGTACCGCCGGTGGTTTCAAAGAGGTTTCTTTTGAAGTTACGGGTGAATCCGTATATGGCATATTAAAATATGAAAGTGGTGTCCATCGTGTTCAACGAGTTCCCGCTACGGAAAGTCAAGGTCGTGTACACACTTCTGCGGCTTCTGTGGTTGTTTTGCCTGAGGCTGAAGAGGTAGATGTTGATTTGGACATGAAAGATGTGAAGAAAGACACCTATAGATCCCAGGGAGCTGGTGGTCAGCATGTGAATAAAACAGAGAGTGCGGTCAGGTTGACTCACTTACCTACTGGTATTGTAGTGGAATGTCAAGACGGAAGATCCCAGCATAAGAATTACGAGCAAGCATTAAAAGTTCTTAGATCTCGTATGTTCGATATGGAGTTTAAAAAGAAGCAAGCTGAACAAGCTGCCCAACGAAAGACCATGGTGAGCACCGGAGATCGATCCGCAAAAATCAGAACCTATAACTATCCTCAGGGTAGGGTAACTGATCACAGAATTGGTTTAACGACCTACAATTTAACAGATGTTATCGGTGGTGATATACAGCGATTTATTGATGAACTTCACATGGCTGAAAATGCCGAGAAAATGAAGGAAGGAAATGACATCATTTAATTATGACTAGAGCTCAACTTATTCAACAGATCAAAAGTAAACGAAGTGTTCTTTGTGTTGGTTTAGATACCGATATCAAGAAGATACCTGCACACTTGTTGGAAATGGAAGATCCTGTTTTCGAGTTCAACAAGGCTATAATTGATGCAACGGTTGATTATGCTGTTGCTTATAAGCCTAATATCGCCTTCTATGAAAGTATGGGAGTGGCGGGATGGCAGTCTCTCGAGAAAACCATCCAATATTTAAACTCAAATTATCCAGAAGTATTTACCATAGCTGATGCCAAACGTGGCGATATAGGAAATACATCAAAAATGTATGCCGAGGCTTATTTTAACGCTTTCGAATTTGACAGTGTTACCGTAGCACCCTATATGGGGAGTGACAGTGTTACCCCTTTTTTGGCCTATGAAGATAAATGGGTTATTTTACTAGTACTTACTTCAAACCAGGGTGCACTAGATTTTCAGCTCATAGAAAATAAAGAGGGTGTGGCGCTTTTTGAGCAAGTAGTTAAAACTGCTCAAGAATGGGCGACTCCTGACCAGCTCATGTTCGTGCTTGGCGCTACTAAAACGGAATATTTGGAACGCGTAAGAGCTGCCGCCCCAGATTCGTTTTTTTTGGTGCCTGGAGTAGGTGCGCAAGGAGGATCGCTTAGAGAGGTACTTACTAAAGCTACCAATAAGGACTATGGTGTTTTAGTGAATTCAACAAGAGGAATAATTTATAAGAGTAGTGCTAGAGATTTTGCTGAAGTAGCGAAAATTGCAGCGGAGGAGCTTCAACGTGAAATGGAGATCATACTATTCTAGTGTGTGTTGTGTCACACTCGATACCTTAGTCCAGACTTAACTTCACCTCCTTAAATAAAGGTCATGGAAGTAATCGGTTATATAGCGTCAATATTTATTGGCATCTCGTTGGGCTTAATTGGCGGTGGGGGTAGCGTTTTAACGGTACCTGTACTGGTTTACCTATTTGATATTACGCCTGAAATGAGTACTGCGTATTCTTTGTTTATCGTAGGAATTACAGCTTTAGTAGGTGCTATTAGAAATGCATCATTGGGTCAAATTGAATACAAGACCGCCGTAGTTTTTGCGGTACCGGCCTTTATAGCAGTTTATTTGACGAGGCGTTTTCTTGTTCCATCTATTCCAGATCCAGTTTTCAGTACCGAGTTAATGACGCTTTCTAAAGACACTGCAATCATGGTGTTTTTTGCCCTTATTATGTTGGCGGCTGCCGTCAGTATGATTCGTAGTCCCAAAGACGAAATTGAGTTAGCTAAAAAGCCAGTTTTCAATTATCCTGCAATTATCATAGAAGGTTTGTTGGTAGGAGTGTTAACTGGTATCGTAGGAGCAGGAGGAGGATTTTTAATCATTCCAGCGTTGGTACTCTTTGCTAAATTGCCAATGAAAAAGGCGGTGGGAACATCTTTACTCATCATTGCGTTCAAGAGTTTAATTGGATTCAAGGGTGATTTAGACCGTCCCGATCTAATCATTGATTGGACATTGCTATTGACCATCTCTGCTATTGCGATAGGTGGTATTTTTGTAGGAATTTACTTAACAAGATTCATTGACGGTTCGAAACTTAAAAAGGGTTTTGGATGGTTCGTATTAGCCATGGCGGTTTATATAATATTAAAACAGATTTAGGATGATTGTAGAACAGATTTATACAGGTTGTTTGGCTCAGGGAGCTTATTATATTGCATCTGCGGGTGAAGCGGTGGTTATTGACCCACTTCGCGAAGTAGGCCCTTATTTAGAGCGTGCAGAAAAAGACGGTGTTAAAATTAAATACATCCTTGAGACGCATTTCCATGCTGACTTCGTTTCAGGCCATCTTGATTTAGCAAAGAAGACAGGGGCTACAATTATTTTTGGTCCCTTAGCCAACCCAACGTTTGATTGTAAGATTGCTACGGATGGAGAAAGGTTGAGAATTGGAGATGTAGAAATTGAGGTTTTGCATACCCCAGGCCATACCATGGAGTCTACAACTTATCTCTTGAAAAACGAAAGTGGCAAGAATCATGCTATTTTCTCAGGTGATACATTGTTTTTAGGAGACGTAGGTCGTCCAGATCTTGCTCAAAAGGCTGCGGACATGACCCAAGAGAAATTAGCACAGACACTTTATAAGTCGCTAAGAACTAAAATAATGACACTTTCCGATGATGTTATTGTTTATCCAGGACATGGCGCTGGATCCTCATGTGGAAAGAACATGTCAAAGGAAACGGTTGGGACAATAGGTGAGCAAAAAGCAATCAATTACGCACTACGTTCAGACATGACCATAGAAGAATTTGTTGCAGAAGTAACGGATGGTCTTCAAGCACCACCGGCATATTTCCCGGAGAATGTAAGATTAAATAAGACTGGTTATGAAAGCCTCGACACTGTTATGGAACGTGGTATGAGAGCCTTAAGTGTGGAGGAATTCGATGCAGCAGCAAACGAAACTGAAGCTCTTATTCTTGACACGCGTCATCAAGACGTATTTACAAAAGGTTTTATTCCACAATCGATTTTTATTGGTATTAAGGGAAGTTTTGCGATGTGGGTAGGTGCTATGATTCCCGACATCAAGCAAAAATTATTGTTGGTTACGGACCCAGGAATGGAGCAGGAGGTTTTGACTCGTCTCTCTCGTGTGGGTTATGACCAAACTATCGGTTTTTTGGATGGTGGTTTTGAATCATGGAGTAACGCTGGAAAAGAAATTGATACCATGGAGCAAATTTCAGCTTCTGGGTTAGACCAACTGGTTGATCCAGTGGTTGTAGATGTCCGGAAAATTGGGGAGTACCAAAGTGAACATGTGCCTAATGCCATTCACGCTTCTCTAGAGTTGATTAATAACCACATGACGGAACTGCCGACGGAAGGAAAATTCTATGTGCATTGTGCTGGTGGATACCGGTCGGTCATCGCTGCTTCGATATTGAAGGCGAGAGGAATTCATAATCTGGTGGATGTAGTAGGTGGGTTTGGCGCGATCAAAGCGGCTGGTATTCCAGTATCAGATTATGTCTGCCCAACAACACTCTAAATTTAATTAGTAACCGTTTTTGGTCGCTCCTTACTAGGTCGACTGCTTTAAAAACCAATTATGTCCTTCATACTTCAACCGTGGCCCTGGTATATCAGTGGAGCGCTTATTGCGATCATCATGCTGTTTCTTCTATTATTTGGAAAGAGTTTTGGGTTTTCAAGTAATCTTCGCACGTTGTGCACGATGTGCGGTGCGGATAAGTATGTGCCTTTTTTCGAGTTCAATTGGAAGTCCCAGAGCTGGAATATGTTATTCCTGGTGGGTACGGGCATTGGAGGTTGGTTAGCGGCGAATTACTTAAGTGAACCTGGCTATATTGTAGCGATTTCGCAGGATACAATCAATGATTTAACCTCCTTAGGTTTCAATAAACCAAACGGTTATGTTCCTGAGGAACACTTTGGTTTGGTTGCACTTCAGAGTGTAAAGAGTTTTTTAGTCTTAGCTACAGGAGGGTTATTAGTGGGTTTTGGCGCCCGCTATGCTGGTGGTTGTACATCGGGCCATGCAATCTCGGGTATTAGTAACCTTCAGCCAGCATCTTTATTGGCAGTGGTCGGCTTCTTTATTGGAGGTCTCGTCATGACACATTTATTATTCCCTTTAATTTACTAGTCGGATGAAGCAGTTGAAATTTATTGTTGCGGGTATTCTTTTTGGGATCATCATGTTTAAGAGTGAAGCCGCATCTTGGTACAGAATTCAAGAGATGTTCAGGTTCCAAAGTATTCATATGTATGGAATTATTGGTTTAGCAGTTGGACTAGGTATCCCTATGACTGCTTATTTAAAAAAGTATAATGTAAAAGACATTTCAGGCGTACCTATCGTGATACAGCCTAAGTCTTGGAGTATTCCCAGATACCTCATTGGTGGAACTATTTTCGGACTTGGTTGGGCGCTAAGTGGCGCTTGTCCAGGACCAATTGTGGTAAATATCGGTGCCGGATTTATTGGATATGTTGTCGTTCTTGTTTTTGCGTTACTTGGTACATTCTTATATGGGTTGGTGAGAAATAAATTACCACACTAGACTCGCTGCTAAAGATCCGAGCCGGATCAAAAAATAGTCCTTAGCAAAAGACTTGCTTTAGAAGCGCAGCGTTCTACCTTTATGGAATGCGAAACCCATTTGCCAGCCTGAGAAGGGTATTGGCTATTTTTACAATAATCCTCACCATAGGAACTTTAGGGTACCGTTATATTGAAGGTTTCAGTTGGTTATCTTCTCTATATATGGTGATACAGACTGTCAGCACTGTGGGGTTCAATGAGATTGAGCCGCTAAGTACTGCAGGCACCTGGTTTACTATAGTCCTTATTGTCAGTAGCTTTGGCACCTTTGCCTATGGTGCGGGTTTATTAGCTCAATTGGCTATGGATGGGAGTGTTCGTGAATATTTAAAAACCAAAAGACTCAAACGCAAAGTGGAGAAGTTAAGTGGTCATGTTGTAGTCTGCGGTATCGGCCGTAATGGAAGACAGGTAGTCAGTAAATTAAGGGCTTACGGTGCTGAGGTAGTCGTTATTGAAAATGATGCAGTGAGGGCGGCAAGGTATACGGAATCCCTAAAGGATTGCCATGTGATTCTAGGCGACGCAACCCTTGATGAAGTCCTGGAAAAAGCTAATGTGAGTGCAGCACGAAGTCTTATTGCTGCGCTTTCTTCTGATACAGATAACCTTTTCGTAGTGATTTCTGCGCGTCAAATGAATCCTAAAATGGTTATTGGTGCTCGGGCAAATACGGAAAGTACGGAGAAAAAACTGTTATCAGCTGGAGCAAATTATACGGTGAGTCCCAACCTAGTAGGAGGTGCTCATTTAGCCCACAACCTGATGAATCCGGGAGTCATGGACTTTTTAGACCATTTGAGCATGGGAGGTTCGAGTGCTACTAATATTGAAGAAATTCAAATTGATGAGCTGCCAGAGGAGTTCAGTGCATGCAATATTAAGGACTTGAATATTCGTCAAGCGACGGGATGCACCGTCATAGGTTATATTTCTGAACATGGAAGTTTAACCGTAAATCCAGCACCAGAATTCAGGGTGTCACCGCATTCTAAGCTATATGTACTTGGAAATGATAGTCAAATCAAAGCGATGCGTAAGTGGTTCAACGCCCAAACTAAATAACAAAACCTGAGATGAAAATATTATTTACGGGATCTAATGGCCTACTGGGGCAAAAGATAGCCGCTGCGACCATCAAGTACCCTCAGCATGAATTTCTAGCTACCGCAAGAGGTGAGAACAGGGTAGTTGCCTTAGGAAGCGCTAGTTACGTGTCTATGGACATTACCTCTGTGACTCAAGTGATGGAGGTGGTGACTTCTTTTGCTCCGGACGTAATTATACATGGTGCCGCAATGACAAACGTTGACCACTGCGAAGAAAGGAGAAAGGAGGCCTATGCCTTGAATGTGAACGGAACCAGTAATATAGCTCAAGCTGCTGCTCAGGTTGGTGCACATGTAGTGCACATCTCTACAGATTTTATTTTTGACGGTAAAAATGGTCCTTATACAGAGCTGGCGGCTCCCAATCCGATCAGTTATTACGGAGAAACTAAGTTAGAGGCAGAAAATATTATAAAAAACTTGAGCTCGTGGTCGATTTTAAGGACTGTCTTAGTCATAGGAATGGCAGAAGATTTAAGTAGAAGTAATATTGTTCTCTGGGCCAAAGGTGCTTTAGAAAAAGGTCAACCGATAAACGTGGTAGATGACCAATTCAGAACGCCCACCTTAGCAGAGGATTTAGCACAGGGTGCACTGCTGTCTGCAGACCAACAAGCACAAGGTATATTTAACATTTCAGGACCTGATTTCATGTCTATTTACGAGCTGGTTGAAGCGGTTTCTAATCATTTTAACCTGTCTATGGACACAGTGACTAAAGTGAGTAGTTTAACGTTAAATCAAGCGGCAAAAAGACCTCCTATAACAGGCTTTGATATTTCAAAAGCGCGTAAAGAGTTGGGATATAATCCACATACTTTCTCCGAAGCACTGGTGTTGATTTCTAAACAAGCAGGATTATAAGTGGATACTTGTCAGAGACATTGCTTTCCTCTATTTTCGATGTTCACTCTTAACAATCCTATAAGGAATGGCTCAAACAACAGAATCTTGGGGATCACGTGTTGGTCTCATCTTGGCCATGGCAGGAAATGCAGTTGGTTTAGGTAACTTTTTGCGTTTCCCTGTTCAAGCGGTCCAAAATGGTGGTGGTACTTTTATTATCCCATATTTAGTAAGCTTTCTATTAATGGGGATACCCCTGTTATGGGTAGAGTGGGCGATGGGTCGTTTTGGCGGCCGATATGGTGATCACAGCACGCCATTTATTCTTGACAACATGACCAAGAGGAGGTTCTGGAAATACTTTGGTGTTTTTGGGATCTTTACGAATATGGGTGTCATGGCGTATTACACCTATATAGAATCATGGACGTTGACCTACACGATAAAGTCCTTGAAAGGAGACTTCTTAGGTTTAGATTTAGCCCAACTCGATACTTTTTTTAATAATTATGTTGATTTAGGAAGTGGTGTAAATTTTCCGGTCTGGGCGATTTTGGCTTTTTTAGTAACGTTAACCATTAATATTTATATCCTTTCTAGAGGTCTTAGTGCTGGTATAGAGACCGTAGCTAAAATCGCTATGCCTTTACTTATTCTTTTTGGTGCATTTTTGGCCATAATGTCTTGGACAACAGGTTCTACTGGCCGTTGTGATGATTGTTCCACCTTTATAGGGTTAAATTTTCTTTGGGAACCTGACTTCACCACTTTAGCTAACCCTAAAATATGGTTGGCCGCCGCGGGGCAGATATTTTTCACACTTTCCGTTGGTATGGGTACTATACATTGCTATAGTTCCTACTTAAAGCAAAAGGATGATATCGCATTGAATGCAATGGCTGCAGGTTGGATGAATGGTTTTGTTGAGATCGTACTTGGATCTGCGGTCGTTATACCTATCGCTGTTGGGTATCTAGGATTGGATTGGGTCATTGAAAACGCTGGTTTTATGATGGCATTTAAAACGATGCCTTTCTTGTTTGACCAATGGGGTAGTGTGATTGCCGTTATATCAGGAGTAGCGTGGTTTGGTTTACTGTTTTTCGCAGGTATTACTTCATCCTTAGCTATGGGTACCCCATTTATGGGATTTGTACAAGATGAGTTCAATTGGTCAAAAAACAAAAGTGCCATCATATTAGGAGTCTCCATACTTGCTATGGGTCTTCCGACGATATTATTTTTTGAGAAAGGAGTATTCGATGAATATGATTACTGGACGGGAACAGTAAGTCTCGTCGTGTTCGCTCTGGCTGAAGTCATTCTCTTCGCCTGGGTCTTTGGGATGGATAAAGGTTGGGCGGAGATCAATGATGGCGCTGATATGAAAGTACCTAAAATATATAGACCAATTATTAAGTACGTTACACCATTGTTTATTGGTACCATACTTTTTACTTCACTCATAAAACCACTTAACGGAGAGCTTTCTGACTGGTCCACAGCCTGGAATTCGCTACTCTCCGGAAATGGATGGCCTTGGGCGACGGATAGTATTATTAATAAAGTATTCCACCTAGACACAGGTGTGATCTGGTGGGAGAATGATGTGCTTACAGACATGTTCTATATAGATATGAGTCGGTACTTTTTACTGACGTGTTTCTTTGTCTTGGTCGCTATGGTAAAGGCAGCATCGAATAAACGTAAAAAAAGAGCGCTATAAATGACTACTTCAGCTTTAATCATGATCGTATTGACACAAGGAACAGTCATTACAGCAACCATTTATTTTTTCCGAAAAGTACTTAAGGCTCCAAGTAGTGGGGCGTCAGATTCCTATTCTGACAATGATGTAAAGAAGGACTGAATAATTTTAAGTTGTTCACTTCTGATGACAACTGATTAGATCCTTATTAGCTTGGTAGAAAACCTTTTGCTAATGATAGATCAACTTTCAAGAACCGCTCTGTTAATTGCCATTGCGCTAATTAGTGGAGCGGTTTTTCTTTTCCCCTCAAAAGAAAAATATCATGACCAGCTGGTATTTATGACTTGGTGGTGGGAGCAAAAGGGTGTACTTAGTATCAACGAATTAGATAGTGCAGTGGTTTATTCGCTTCCCATATCTACTTCGGCCAAAAAAGGATTGTGGTATCGTATTTCTAGAGCGTGGTCTTTTAAGGATCTGGACGATTTAACCCAATCACCTCTTATGCTTAAAGATTCCCTTTGGATAAGATTGGGTCAATTTGAGTTCGTACGGATTTACGATGGCCAGAATCAAATAGACTTTAAGAGGCAATCAACCTTCTTAGTTAAACCGGAAGAAGCGGAGGCATGGCTGCCAGTAGACGTCAACAAGGCAGACAGTATTGAATTGATGTCAGTTCCAGGTATAGGTGCTTGGACGGCGAATCAAATGATAAGCTATAGGCTCAAGTATGGGTATATAGCAGATTTAGAACACCTCAAGAGTTCAACATATCTCAAGAATATCTGGAGAGAGGAATGGGATCGAAGATTATTGGTTGAGAATTTTAATCCAACGTTAAGTTTGAATAATAGCAACTTCAAAGAACTCCTAAAGTTCCCTGAATTAAACTATATCCAGGTGAAACGAATAACGTTCTATCGTGAGACTTTTGGTGACTTGAAATGGCCAGAGCTTTGCAATTGGAAAGAATTTGAAAAGGTTGACACTAATTTCCTTAAACTCTATATTAATGAATGAAAAATGATGTACATTCGCGGTCATAATTTGAAAGGAGGTGTCACTATGCTCGTAATTAATGTCAAAGAAGGAGAATCCATCGAACGTGCGCTCAAGCGCTATAAAAGAAAACATAGCTCAATTGGTGTAGTCCGTAAGCTTCGCGCTGATCGTTACCATACGAAACCAGCACAAGCTAAGCGCCGCATGAACATGAAAGCTGCGTATATTCAAAATTTGCGCAACGCAGAGGAAGAATAAACTACTATTTAGATATTTTATTAAGCCCAACACATTGTGTTGGGCTTTTTTTGTTTTAGTAACTTCATGGTTGAAGTAATCCCAATTATGTCAATGGCGTCTGACGATATCCAGTATTTTATTGAATACATGCGTGCTGAAATTAGAGCTAGCGAAAAGACGATAGATGCCTATGGACTGGAATTGAATCGTTGGGAAGATTTCTTGAATCATGAATTTAATATTTCCCCGCATCAGGCTGAGAAGGGTAATGTTAAACGTTTTATTGTGTGGAGAAATAAGTCAGGTATTTCAAACCGGTCAATTAATCGTTCACTCAGTGCACTTCGCAGCTATTACAAATGGTGTGAAAAAAGCAATCGGCATACGAATCAACCCGTTCGTGGTATACGGAGTTTGAAAACCGCAAAAAGACTAGTGATGAGTATTCCTGAGCGTGATTTGGAATCATTGACCAGGGATGAGCTCTTTGCCTCGGACTTTGAGGGATTGCGAAATCAGCTTATGCTACTATTACTTTATGGTCTTGGACTGAGAAGGGCTGAGCTTATTGAGCTTAAGGGATCAGATTTCGATTGGAGTAGAGGTACGGTAACTATTATTGGAAAACGGAATAAGGAGCGTCAACTGCCCTTACCTATGGTCATAGAGGGGTACTTCAATACTTATCATCAGGCAAGAAGTCATCTTCAATCTGACGCACATCACTTATTACTTACCCGTAAAGGTAAAAAGCTCTATCCAAGTCTTGTTTATAATATCGTATTGTCCTATCTTAATGATGCTACTACGGTGGTTGACAAGCACCCTCATACTTTGCGTCATTCCTATGCTACCCATCTGTTAAACGCAGGCGTTGATATCAACACAGTGAAAGAATTGATGGGGCATGAAAGCCTGAGCTCTACTCAGGTCTACACGACAAGTACTTTTGAGGAGCTCGTTAAAGTGTATAACAGAGCCCATCCTAAGGGTTCATAAAAATCAAGCACTATGACAGTAAACATTCAGTCAGTTAACTTCAAAGCGGATATAAAGCTATTGGCTTTTATTGAGGAGCGCCTGAAAAAGACAACCCAGTTCTTTGATAAGAGTATCACCACTGATGTCTTCTTAAAGGTTGATAATAACAACAACAGAGAGAATAAAATTGTGGAAATCAGAATGTCTGTTCCTGGAAATGATATCATTGTAACTAAAGAGCGCAAGTCTTTTGAGGAAGCTGCTGATATTGTAGTGGAAGTTTTGATAAGAAAACTAAAAAAAATGAAGGAAAAACAAAGAGAAAGTCATTAACTCTCAAGGAGTTGCTTAGAGTGAAAAAAAGTGAGGACAAATAGTCTTCACTTTTTTTTTAAGAAGTATTGCACGTTTAAATCTCTTTACTACATTTGCAGTCCGTTTGTAAGACGGAAGATCTTTGACATTTGCCGGTATAGCTCAGTTGGTCAGAGCACGTGATTTGTAATCTCGGGGTCGTCAGTTCGAATCTGACTACTGGCTCAAGTAATATGCTTGAGAACTTTATAGTTTTTAAGCATAACCGGGGGGATACTCAAGCGGCCAACGAGGACGGACTGTAAATCCGTTGGGAAACCTTCGCAGGTTCGAATCCTGCTCCCCCCACCATCGCGAAAGTAGCTCAGCTGGTAGAGCATCAGCCTTCCAAGCTGAGGGTCGCGGGTTCGAATCCCGTCTTTCGCTCAAATTTTAAGGCCTTAAGGCCGATGTAGCTCAGCGGTAGAGCGTTTCCTTGGTAAGGAAGAGGTCACGGGTTCAATTCCCGTCATTGGCTCTATAAATTAGAATCTTTAACACTATTTTATATATTTAATAATCGCTAGTCATGGCAAAAGAAACATTCAAACGTACCAAGCCTCACTTGAACATTGGTACCATCGGTCACGTTGACCACGGAAAAACAACATTGACAGCTGCAATCACCACATGTTTGGCGAAAGCAGGTTTGTCAGAAATGAGAAGCTTCGATTCTATCGACAATGCTCCTGAGGAAAAGGAGCGTGGTATCACTATCAACACTTCTCACGTAGAGTATGAGACGGCTAACCGTCATTATGCCCACGTTGACTGTCCAGGTCACGCGGATTACGTGAAGAATATGGTAACTGGTGCTGCACAGATGGATGGTGCTATCCTAGTAGTTGCGGCTACTGATGGTCCTATGCCTCAAACTCGTGAGCACATCTTGTTAGGTCGCCAGGTTGGTATACCTCGTATGGTTGTTTTCATGAACAAGGCCGATATGGTTGATGACGAAGAACTTATGGAACTAGTTGAAATGGAGATCCGTGATCTTCTTTCTTTCTATGAGTACGACGGAGACAACTCTCCTGTAATTGCTGGTTCTGCTCTAGGTGGGCTGAACGGTGATGACAAATGGGTAGGTAGCATCATGGAATTAATGGAAGCTTGTGATACTTGGATCGAAGAGCCTGTTCGTGATCGCGAAAGACCTTTCCTAATGCCTATTGAGGATGTATTCTCAATTACGGGTCGTGGAACTGTTGCAACAGGACGTATAGAAACTGGTGTTGGTAACACAGGTGACGTTGTAGATATCATTGGTTTTGGTGACGAGAAATTGTCTTCAACGATTACTGGTGTTGAAATGTTCCGTAAGATTCTTGACACTGGTGAAGCTGGTGATAACGTAGGTATCTTACTTCGTGGTATCGCTAAAGAAGATATTCGTCGTGGTATGGTAATCTGTAAGCCAGGTTCAATTACTCCACACAAAAAATTCAAGGCTGAGGTATATATATTGAAGAAAGAAGAGGGTGGTCGCCACACTCCTTTCCATAACAAATACCGTCCGCAGTTCTACCTAAGAACGACTGATGTTACAGGTGAAATTCACCTACCTGCAGGAGTTGAAATGGTAATGCCAGGTGATAACCTTACCATTACTGTTGAATTGATCGCTAATGTTGCGGTTAATCAAGGTTTACGTTTCGCAATGCGCGAAGGTGGTCGTACGGTTGGTGCGGGTCAAGTAACTGAAATCATCGAGTAATTACTCGTTTGAATAAGTAAAATGGTAGCTAAGGTGCCTCCTATTTAAGGAGGCGCCTTTCTGCCTACATACGGACATAGTTCAATGGTAGAATAGCGGTTTCCAAAACCGTTGATCAGGGTTCGAATCCTTGTGTCCGTGCAAAGAATAAAAAAGATGAGCAAAATAATTACATCATTACAAGATTCATGGGAAGAGTTCGCTGTTAAAGCGACTTGGCCAAGCTTGAGTGAGTTACAAAAGAGTACTACTTTGGTGCTTATCGGGACGATCATCTTTTCGCTAGTTGTGTTTGGTATGGACAAGGTGATCTCGACAGTGCTTGAGTTCATTTATTCAATCTTCGGATAATCATGTCAGATACTGGAATGAAATGGTACGTGCTTCGCACTGTGAGTGGTCAAGAGCACAAGACGAAAACCTACATCGAAAAAGATATGGCTCATGCAGGTATGAGTGATTTAGTAGGCCAAGTTCTTATTCCAATGGAGAAGGTTGTGCAAGTCCGCAGTGGTAAGAAGGTTATTAAGGACAAAACAAGAACTCCTGGTTACATGTATGTAGAAACTACATTAACTGGTGAGGTTAGTCATATGATTAAAAGCCTTCCTAATGTAGTTGGTTTTTTGTCAAATATTAAAGGTGGAGATCCTTCACCTATGCGCGCTTCAGAAGTTAATCGTCTGTTGGGTCAAGTTGATACCGAGGCAGAAAACTCTGCAATGCTTCTCGTTCCATTTATTTTGGGAGAGACGGTTAAGGTTGTTAGTGGTCCGTTCAGTACATTTGATGCGACTATTGAAAAGATCAACGAGGAGAAACAGAAGTTAGAGGTTACTGTAAAGATCTTTGGCCGTAAGACTCCAGTTGAACTAGGCTTCACGGAAGTGGAGAAATTAAATTGATATAGAGTGAGCTATATATAGGTTCGTTTTTCATGCTTCCACTTGAGAAACAGCCACAACAACAACGCTAAATAGTATAAACAAGAATGGCAAAAGAGGTTAGTAAAGTAGTAAAGCTTCAGGTCCGTGGTGGCCAAGCTAACCCTTCTCCTCCGGTAGGTCCAGCTTTGGGTGCTGCAGGTGTTAATATTATGGAGTTCTGTAAGCAGTTTAATGCTCGTTCCCAAGATAAAATGGGACAGGTATTACCTGTAGTGATTACTGTGTATGCAGACAAATCATTCGACTTCATCATTAAAACACCTCCTGCAGCAGTTCAATTAATGGAAGCTGCTAAGATAAAGAAGGGGTCATCAGAGCCTAACCGTAGTAAAGTTGCTAAAGTTACTTGGGACGCTATTCGCACAATCGCAGAAGGAAAGATGGTAGATCTTAATTGTTTTACCGTTGAGTCAGCAATGTCAATGATTGCTGGAACTGCGAGAAGTATGGGTATAACTGTAATTGGCGATAAGCCGTTTTAACTAAAAGTTTGAATCAATGGCAAAATTGACAAAGAACATGAAAAACGCGATCGCTAAACTTGAAAAAGGAAGAGTATACTCTGTAAGCGAAGCAGCGACCTTAGTAAAAGAGGTAAACTGTACTAAATTTGACGCATCTGTTAACTTAGCAGTCCGTTTGGGTGTTGACCCACGTAAAGCAAACCAAATGGTTCGTGGCGTGGTAAGCCTTCCACATGGTACTGGTAAGAGCGTACGTGTTTTGGCTCTTGTAACACCTGACAAGGTGGAAGAAGCTAAAGCAGCAGGTGCTGATTACGCGGGGCTCGATGAATTCATCGAAAAAATCAAAGGCGGTTGGACTGACATTGATGTCATTGTAACCATGCCTTCTGTAATGGGTAAAATTGGACCTCTAGGTCGCGTGTTAGGTCCTCGCGGCTTGATGCCTAATCCTAAGTCTGGAACCGTTACAATGGACGTAGCAAAAGCTGTGGGTGAGGTAAAAGCAGGTAAAATCGACTTTAAGGTTGATCGTTACGGTATCGTTCACGCAGCAATTGGGAAAGTATCTTTTGATGCAGCGAAAATTCAAGATAACGCTGAGGAATTATTGAGAACGCTAAACAAACTGAAGCCAAGTGCGGCTAAAGGAACTTACATGAAGAGCGTTTATATTTCCTCAACTATGTCGCCAGGTATAGCTGTAGATGCTAAATCTGTTTCATAATCTTAACCGAAAAGCATCATGACAAGAGAAGATAAACTTACTCAGATTGAAGAGTTAACAGCTGTTCTTAATGTAACACCAACCATCTATTTGGCCGATATCGAGTCATTAGATGCAGTTTCTACTTCAAATTTGCGTAGAGCAAGTTTCGGAAAGGGAATTAAGGTTGCTGTTGTAAAGAATACTGTTCTCAAAAGAGCTATGGATGCGTCAGAAAAGAACTTTGATGGGCTTTATGACGTATTGAAAGGAAATACAAGTATCATGCTTTCAGAAGCGGGTAATGCTCCAGCAAAACTTATTAAAGAGTTTCGCAAGAAGAGTAAAAAACCTGTTTTGAAAGGCGCTTGGATTGAAGAGAGTGTTTACGTAGGTGACGAAAACCTGGATATGTTGACTGCAATCAAATCTAAAGAAGAATTGATTGGAGATGTAATCACATTACTCCAGAGTCCTGCTAAAAACGTTATCTCTGCACTTCAAAGTGCTGGCGGAAACATTGCTGGTCTCCTTAAGACATTGGAAGAGCGCAACGCGTAATTCTACAATTTTGAATTAATTAAGAATAATAAAATTAAATTTTACTAAAATGGCTGATATCAAACAATTGGGCGATGCTCTTGTAAACATGACAGTTAAGGAAGTATCTGAATTAGCGGGATACTTGAAAGAAGAATATGGCATTGAGCCTGCTGCAGCTGTTGCTGTTGCCGGTCCTGCTGCTGGTGGTGGCGAAGCTGCTGCTGAAGAGCAAACGGAATTCGATGTTATCTTGAAAGCTGCTGGTGGTGCTAAACTTGCTGTTGTTAAGCTTGTTAAAGAAATGACTGGTTTAGGCTTGAAAGAAGCTAAAGCAAAAGTTGACGCTGCTCCTTCTGCATTGAAAGAGGGCGTATCAAAAGATGAGGCAGAAGCATTGAAAGCACAGCTTGAAGAAGCAGGTGCTGAAGTTGAGATCAAGTAATTGATCGACTGCTAAGTTATCCGGTTTAGGTCTTTGGGGTACTCCCCTTAGACCTAAACCTTTTTGTGTTTAATTAACATTTTGGGCTGAAATGGTAAACCAAATTACTGCTCCTCAGGAGCGCATCAATTTCTCTTCCACTGCAATTAAGACCGCTTTTCCGGACTTTCTTGACATTCAGTTGAAGAGTTTTATGGACTTCTTTCAAATTGAAACGAAGCCATCTGAAAGATCTACGGAAGGTCTTCACCGTGTATTTGCGGAAAACTTTCCTATTTCGGATTCAAGAAACAATTTCGTACTTGAATTCTTAGACTATTTTGTCGATCCACCGCGATACTCAGAGCGTGAGTGTATAGAGCGTGGACTGACTTTTAATGTTCCTTTAAAGGCAAGACTTAAGTTGTATTGTACGGATCCTGAGCATGAGGATTTTGAGACGATTGTACAAGATGTCTACCTAGGGACTATTCCTTACATGACACAACGAGGTACGTTTATTGTGAACGGAGCCGAAAGAATAATTGTATCACAGTTACACCGTTCTCCTGGTGTTTTCTTTGGTCAATCCTACCACGCGAACGGAACCAAACTTTATTCAGCCCGTATTATTCCGTTTAAGGGATCTTGGATTGAATTCGCTACGGATATCAATCAAGTGATGTACGCGTACATCGATCGTAAAAAGAAATTACCTGTAACTACGCTATTACGTGCGATTGGTTACGAAAGAGACAAAGATATTCTTGAGATTTTCGATCTTGCCGAGGAAATTAAAGTCAGCAAAGCTGCTTTAAAACGCTCGATTGGTCGCAAACTTGCTGCGAGGGTACTAAAAACATGGATAGAAGATTTCGTTGATGAAGACACAGGTGAAGTTGTCTCTATTGAGCGTAACGAAGTAATTCTAGATCGTGACACTGTATTAGATAAAGAGCACACTGAGGAAATCTTAGAAGCTGAAGTAGGGAATATTTTATTGCATAAAGAAGATATTGAGTCTTCAGATTATGCGATTATTCACAACACCCTTCAAAAAGATCCAACAAATACGGAGAAAGAAGCTGTGGAGCATATCTACAGACAATTACGGAATGCTGAACCGCCTGATGAAGAAACGGCAAGAGGTATTATCGATAAATTATTCTTTTCTGAGCAACGTTACTCATTGGGTGAAGTTGGTCGTTACCGCTTGAATAAAAAACTTTACAACAATACTGAAGAGACATCCCAGGTATTGACTAAGGGCGATATCATTGAAATCATTAAACGTCTTATTGAGTTGATTAACTCTAAAGCGGAGATTGATGATATTGACCACTTAAGTAATCGTCGTGTACGTACTGTAGGTGAGCAGATGGCCAACCAATTTGGTGTGGGTCTTGCTCGTATGGCTCGTACCATTCGCGAACGTATGAATGTTCGTGATAACGAGGTGTTTACACCTATTGACTTAATTAATGCAAAGACGTTGTCTTCTGTTATTAATTCGTTTTTCGGTACGAATCAACTTTCGCAGTTTATGGATCAAACCAATCCTCTGTCTGAAATCACGCACAAGCGTCGTCTTTCAGCTTTAGGACCTGGTGGTTTATCTAGAGAAAGAGCAGGATTTGAGGTGCGTGATGTTCACTATACGCATTATGGACGTTTATGTCCTATTGAAACTCCTGAGGGACCAAACATTGGTTTGATATCATCTCTTTGTGTGTATGCGAAAGTGAATGGTATGGGATTCATTGAAACTCCTTATCGCTCTGTTAAAGAGGGTAAAGTAGTGGTTGAAGAAATTCCTACCTATCTAAGTGCTGAAGAAGAAGAATCGAAAGTAATCGCTCAGGCAAACGCTCCTATCAGCCCAGATGGAACGTTTATTAACGATAAGGTTAAGGTTCGTCAAGAAGGTGATTTTCCGGTTGTAGAACCTACGACCATCGATTTTATGGATGTTGCGCCGAATCAGATTGCTTCTATTTCAGCTTCTTTGATTCCGTTCTTAGAACATGATGATGCAAACCGTGCATTGATGGGATCAAACATGATGCGTCAAGCGGTACCATTATTACGTCCAGAGGCACCAATTGTTGGTACTGGTTTGGAACGTCAAGTGGCTACTGATTCACGTGTTTTGATTAATGCGGAGGGAACAGGTACTGTAGAGTATGTTGATTCAATGCAGATTCATATTCGTTATGACCGAAGTAAGGAAGAACGAGAAGTAAGTTTTGCTGAGGATATCAATACCTATCATTTGGTCAAGTTCCAAAAGACCAATCAAGGTACTACCATCAACCTAAAACCTATCGTTAAGAAAGGTGACCGTGTTGAATTAGGACAGGTACTTTGTGAAGGTTATGCTACACAGAAAGGTGAGCTAGCTCTTGGACGCAATATGTTGGTATCATTTATGCCTTGGAAAGGTTATAATTTTGAGGATGCTATTGTGATTTCTGAACGTGTTGTGCGCGAGGATATCTTCACATCCATTCACATTGATGAGTATTCGTTAGAAGTTCGTGATACTAAATTAGGAGCAGAAGAATTGACTGCGGATATTCCTAATGTTAGTGAAGAAGCTACTAAAGATCTTGATGAGAACGGAATTATTCGTGTTGGAGCAGAGATTAAGCCAGGAGATATATTAATTGGTAAGATCACTCCTAAGGGAGAAAGCGATCCTTCCCCAGAAGAAAAACTCCTTCGTGCTATTTTTGGTGACAAAGCTGGTGATGTGAAAGATGCATCTCTTAAGGCTTCACCATCATTACATGGTGTTGTGATTGATAAAAAGTTGTTCACTCGTCTGGTTAAGGACAAGCGTCAACGTGCTGAAGACAAGGAAGAAATAGGACAGTTAGACATTGAAATGGCTGCTGAACTTGCTCAATTGAAAACAGAATTTGTCAACAAGCTTTCTAACTTGGTTCAAGGTAAGACCTCTCAAGGTGTTATCAACGATTTGAATGAAGATGTCATTCCAAAGGGAACAAAATTCACTTTGAAAGCACTTAATTCAATTGAAGATTACAGAAGAATTGTTGGTGGTAAATGGACTACTGACGATGATCGTAACAACAAAATAGATACATTAATCCACAATTATAAAATTCGGGCTAATGATATTCAAGGTGGTTACCGTCGTAAGCGCTTCGCAATTACTGTTGGTGATGAATTGCCTGCTGGTATTGTTAAATTGGCTAAAGTTTACATCGCTAAAAAGCGTAAACTAAAGGTTGGGGATAAGATGGCTGGTCGTCACGGTAATAAGGGTATTGTAGCTCGTATTGTTCGTGATGAGGATATGCCATTCTTAGAGGATGGAACTCCAGTGGATATCGTTTTGAATCCACTAGGTGTGCCTTCTCGTATGAACATTGGTCAGATTTATGAAACTGTTCTAGGTTGGGCGGGTCAAAAGTTAGATAAAAACTTTGCTACTCCAATTTTTGATGGTGCCTCCTTAGATGACATCTCGAGTTACGTTACTGATGCTGGTTTGCCAGAATTTGGTCACACGCAACTTTACGATGGAGGAACGGGTCAAGCCTTTGATCAAAAAGCAACTGTAGGTATTATCTATATGTTGAAACTAGGTCACATGGTGGATGACAAGATGCATGCACGTTCTATTGGACCATATTCATTGATTACACAGCAGCCGTTGGGTGGTAAAGCTCAATTTGGTGGACAGCGTTTCGGTGAAATGGAAGTATGGGCACTTGAAGCATTTGGTGCGGCTAATATCCTTCGTGAAATCCTAACTGTTAAATCGGATGACGTAGTAGGTCGTGCGAAAACATATGAGGCAATTGTCAAAGGTGAGCGTATGCCTGCTCCTGGTATTCCAGAATCATTCAATGTATTGCTACATGAATTGAAAGGTTTGGGATTGAAAGTAACGTTGGATTAATAACTAAGTAATTCCCACTGCCTTTGGCGGTGGGATTATATAAAAATCGCATTATGGCTCTTAGAAAAAGCGATAAAAATCAAAATAGCGCATTCAGCAAGATTACGATTTCGTTGACAGCGCCTGAGACAATCCTTGAACAAAGTCATGGAGAGGTCTTAAAGCCTGAAACCATTAATTACCGTACGCACAAACCTGAGCGTGATGGTCTTTTCTGTGAGCGTATTTTCGGTCCTGTAAAGGATTATGAATGTGCCTGTGGAAAGTACAAGCGAATCCGTTACAAAGGAATTGTTTGTGACCGTTGTGGTGTTGAAGTTACAGAGAAGAAAGTTCGTCGTGATAGGGTAGGACACATTTCACTTGTTGTTCCTGTTGTTCACATTTGGTATTTCAGATCGTTACCGAACAAAATCGGTTATTTATTAGGGCTTCCTTCAAAGAAGCTCGATATGATCATTTACTATGAGCGCTATGTAGTGATCCAAGCAGGTGATGCTGTCGATAATGAAGGTACTCCTCATGAGGTTATGCAGTTCTTGACAGAGGATGAATACCTTGATGCAATGGAGCGTCTACCTATTGAAAATCAATATTTAGATGAGTCAGATCCTGCTAAATTTGTTGCTAAAATGGGTGCTGAAGCGATTCACGGACTGTTAGGCAATTTAGAGCTAGATACGTTATCGTATGAGCTTCGCCACAAGGCAAATACCGAAACTTCTCAGCAGCGCAAGCAAGAGGCTTTAAAACGTTTGCAAGTTGTAGAAAGCTTGAGAGACGCAAATACTAGAATAGAGAATAATCCGCAATGGATGATAATGAGTGTTGTTCCGGTAATTCCACCTGAGCTTCGTCCATTAGTTCCTCTAGATGGTGGACGTTTTGCTACTTCGGATTTGAATGACCTATACCGTCGTGTAATTATTCGTAACAATAGATTGAAGCGTCTTCTTGAAATCAAAGCACCAGAAGTGATTTTGAGAAATGAGAAGAGAATGCTTCAGGAGTCTGTAGATAGTTTGTTTGACAATACTCGTAAATCGAGTGCAGTTAAAACAGAAAGTAATCGTCCATTGAAATCGCTTTCTGATTCATTGAAAGGTAAGCAAGGTCGTTTCCGTCAAAACCTTCTAGGTAAACGTGTGGATTATTCTGCTCGTTCGGTGATCGTTGTTGGTCCTGAATTGAAGTTGCACGAATGTGGACTTCCGAAAAACATGGCCGCTGAGCTTTATAAGCCGTTTATTGTACGCAAGTTGATAGAACGTGGTATTGTAAAAACGGTTAAATCAGGAAAGAAAATTATAGATCGTCGCGATCCAGTAGTTTGGGATATTCTTGAAAATGTAATGAAAGGTCATCCTGTTCTTTTGAACCGCGCACCTACACTTCACCGTCTTGGTATTCAAGCATTCCAGCCTAAGCTGATTGAAGGTAAAGCGATACAGCTTCACCCATTAGCTTGTACTGCATTTAATGCTGATTTTGATGGTGATCAGATGGCTGTGCACCTTCCATTAGGTCCTGCTGCTATCTTAGAGGCTCAAGTGTTAATGCTTGCTTCTCATAACATTTTGAATCCAGCTAATGGTTCACCTATCGCTGTTCCTTCTCAGGATATGGTTTTAGGTTTGTACTATATGACCAAATCCATGAGGAATACTCCTGATATGCCAGTTCGTGGTGAGGGAATGGTATTCTATTCGCCTGAGGAAGTTGAAATCGCATTGAACGAGGACGCTGTAGATCTTCACGCACAGATTAAAATCAAAGGGCGAGTAGAAGGTGCAGAAGGACAAATGACCATGCAGTTTATCGAAACTACAGTGGGTCGTGTTATATTCAATCAAGCTGTTCCTGAAAGAGTACCGTTCATTAACTCGGTATTGACTAAAAAGGCACTTCGTGGCATCATTGCTAATGTGTTGAAGAAAACGGATGTTCCAGCAACAGCTAAATTCTTGGATGACATTAAGTCGATGGGTTATGGAAGAGCATTCCGTGGAGGTCTGTCGTTCTCATTGAATGACATTCGTATTCCGGATGCCAAAGAAAAAATGGTTGCTGAAGCCTCAGATGAGGTTGATGCAATTTATGCTTCATACAGCATGGGTTTAATCACTAATAACGAACGTTATAATCAAGTGATTGATGTGTGGACGAACACAAATGCACGTCTTACCCAAGAAGCAATGAACATATTGATCAATGATAGACAGGGTTTCAATCCTATCTACATGATGCTTGATTCTGGAGCACGTGGTTCTAAAGAGCAGATTCGTCAGCTTTCTGGAATGCGTGGTTTGATGGCTAAGCCACAGAAATCAGGTTCTTCAGGTGGAGAAATCATTGAAAACCCAATTATATCGAACTTTAAAGAGGGTTTATCCATTCTTGAGTACTTTATTTCAACTCACGGGGCTCGTAAAGGTCTAGCCGATACGGCATTGAAAACAGCAGATGCTGGATATCTTACACGTCGTCTTCATGATGTCGCGCAGGATGTTGTTGTAAATGAAGTTGATTGTGGTACGTTGCGAGGTCTAGAAGTGAGCGCTTTGAAGAAAAGCGAAGACATTGTTGAAACTCTTGCAGAGCGTATTATTGGTCGTGTGTCACTGGATGATGTTATTGATCCATTAACTGATGAAGTTTATGTTGCCGCAGGTATATTGATTTCTGAGGAGATCGCTAATAAAATTGACGCATCTCCAATTGAGTCAGTAGATGTTCGTTCGCCTTTAACATGTTCTACGAAAAGAGGGATATGTGAAAAGTGTTATGGAACTAACTTAGCGACCAACAAGAAAGCTCAAGCTGGTGATGCTGCGGGTGTAATAGCTGCTCAGTCTATTGGTGAGCCTGGTACTCAGTTAACACTGCGTACCTTCCACGTTGGAGGGACAGCAGGTAACGTTTCAGAAGACAACAAGATTGTCGCGAAATTTGACGGTAAAGTTGAATTGGAAGATGTTCGTACTGTTGAAGGTGAAAAGGGCGAGAATATCGTTATTGGACGTACCGGTGAAATGCGTATCGTAGATGTGAAAACAGGACGTACTGTAATGACAAATGTCATTCCTTATGGTGGTATTTTGAATGTCAAGGACGGTGCCAAGATCAAGAAGGGTGCGGAAATTGTTCAATGGGATCCTTACAATGCAGTAATTATTGCAGAGGCGCCAGGTAAAATCTCTTACCAAGATATTATTCAAGGTAGTACCTACAAAGTAGAAATAGATGAGCAGACTGGTTTCCAAGATAAAGTTATTTCGGATAACCGTAATCGCAAGTTAATTCCTACGATTCAAGTATTGGATGGTTCAGGAGTAGAGCTTAAGCATTATACGTTGCCTTCTGGTGCTCACTTAATGGTAGAAGAGGGTGAAGATATCGCTGCGGGTAAAATTCTTGTTAAGATTGCTCGTAAGAGTGCTAAAGCAGGTGATATTACTGGTGGTCTTCCACGCGTTACGGAGCTTTTCGAGGCACGTAATCCATCCAACCCTGCTGTTGTTGCTGCTATTGATGGTATCGTGAGTTACGGTAAAATCAAGCGTGGTAATCGTGAAATAATCATCGAGAGTCGCACAGGCGAGATCAAAAAGTATTTGATTAACCTAAGCAAGCAAATCCTGGTTCAGGAGAATGACTTTGTAAAAGCCGGAACACCCCTTTCGGATGGAGCAATAACTCCTAATGATATCCTAGCGATTAAAGGCCCTACAGCTGTTCAGTCTTACTTGGTAAATGAAATACAGGAAGTATATCGTTTGCAAGGTGTGAAAATCAATGATAAGCACTTTGAGGTGATTGTACGTCAGATGATGCGTAAAGTTAAAATTCAGGATTCTGGCGATACGCTATTCTTGGAAGGTAACTTGGCTCATGCTATTGACTTTATCGAAGAGAACGATAGAATTTATGGAATGAAAGTGGTCGAAGATGCCGGCGATAGTCAAAATCTTAAAGAAGGCCAAATAATTTCAACGAGAGATCTACGTGATGAAAATAGTATTTTATTGCGTGAAGATAAAGCAGTAGTTACTGCACGTGAAGCTAACCCGGCTACTGCTGCTCCTGTTTTACAGGGTATCACCAGAGCCTCGTTACAGACAAAATCATTTATTTCTGCTGCGTCTTTCCAAGAGACGACTAAAGTGTTAAATGAAGCTGCTGTGAATGCGAAAGAGGATACGCTTCAGGGATTGAAGGAAAATGTTATTGTTGGTCATCTCATTCCAGCTGGTACAGGTCTTATGAAATACCGCTCTACGGTGGTAGGTTCAAAAGAAGAGTACGAGCAAATGCAGGAGACTCTTAGCGTGGACGTTGAATAAGTCAATGAAATAGAAGGTATGGCAGATCAGCAGAAGGAAGGACAGATTAACATTGAATTACCTGAGGACAAAGCGCAAGGTGTTTATAGCAACTTGGTTGCTATAAATCATAGCCCAACGGAATTTGTGGTAGATTTCATTCAAATGATGCCCGGTGTGCCAAAAGCTAAAGTTCAGTCGAGAGTTATCTTGACACCTGAACACGCTAAACGTCTTTTACAGGCTTTAGGTGAGAATGTGACTCGGTATGAGCAGAACTTCGGTAATGTGCAGACCCATGAGCCTCCTCAAGTTCCTTTGAACTTTGGAGGTCCTACAGGCGAAGCCTAAATTTTTTTTCTATTAAATAAAAAACCCTCGGCACATGCCGAGGGTTTTTTATTTAATAGAAGCCCAGTGCTAGGCACTAAGTTCCTCGATCACGCGAAGAATAAGCTTCAATCCACTATCGAGCTCTTCTGTGGTAATGGTCAGCGGTGGTGTGATACGAATGGCATTCTCTGCGAACAAGAAACTATTGGTGATCAACGCTTCTTCTTCCAAGCGAGCAATGACAGCAAAACTGTCTATTTCAGGCTTGAGCCACAGACAGTACATTAATCCCTTGCCACTGATCTTTTCAATACTGCGATGAACAAGCATATCTCGAATGTGCTGCTCTTTAGCGGGGATACCGGCCATAAGTTCAGGGGAAGATTCAAGCGCCTCAAAGACTCCCAACGAAGCTGCACAGCTCACAGGGTTACCGCCAAAGGTGGTGATGTGCCCTAGGATAGGATCGGCCTGGATGACTTTCATAATGTGTTCGGGAGCTACAAAAGCGCCAAGAGGTAAACCGCCACCGTAGGCT
>Ga0209384_1000307_pt1 | contig 33216 bp, 27 predicted proteins | sample CoawatmetaG05DNA_FD_187511 | JGI IMG/M metagenome (GOLD analysis project Ga0209384, IMG submission 187511) | Marine microbial communities from the West Antarctic Peninsula - Coastal water metaG058-DNA (SPAdes) (version 2) | ecosystem: Environmental > Aquatic > Marine > Coastal ... | reverse complement strand
AGAGCATCTCTAGATACATGATCTGCATCTAAAACATTTATACCCAAGTCCATAAAAAAACTTGCAGCAGCTGATTTGCCTGAACCGATTCCACCTGTTAATCCTATGATCATAAAAACATTATACTTTAGATAAAAAAAAAGGCTTCCAGTTAAACTGAAAGCCTTAAAGAAAAAGCCTGACGATTTCCTACTCTCACACAGGGAGACCCTGCACTACCATTGGCGTTAACCCGTTTCACTTCTGAGTTCGAGATGGGATCAGGTGGTTCCAAGTTGCTATTGTCATCAGACAAACTGGTATGTAATTTATAATTTTTAATTCTCACTACAATGTTACTCAAATCTATAACCCTACTTAAGGTTACATGATCAAGCCTCACGAGTTATTAGTACAAGTTAGCTCAACGCCTCGCAGCGCTTACACATCTTGCCTATCAACGTCATAGTCTATGACGACTCTTTAGGAGACATAAAGTCTCTGGGAGATTTAATCTTGGGAGAGGCTTCCCGCTTATATGCTTTCAGCGGTTATCCTTTCCGAACATAGCTACCCGGCAATGCCACTGGCGTGACAACCGGAACACCAGAGGTTCGTCCAATTCGGTCCTCTCGTACTAGAATCAGCTTCCCTCAAATCTCCAAACGCCCACAGCAGATAGGGACCGAACTGTCTCACGACGTTCTAAACCCAGCTCGCGTACCACTTTAAATGGCGAACAGCCATACCCTTGGGACCTGCTCCAGCCCCAGGATGTGATGAGCCGACATCGAGGTGCCAAACACCGCCGTCGATATGAACTCTTGGGCGGTATCAGCCTGTTATCCCCGGCGTACCTTTTATCCGTTGAGCGATGGCCCTTCCATTCAGAACCACCGGATCACTAAGACCTAGTTTCCTACCTGCTCGATCCGTCGATCTCGCAGTCAAGCATCCTTTTGCCTTTATACTTACCTCACGATGTCCGACCGTGATAAGGATACCTTCGTACTCCTCCGTTACTCTTTAGGAGGAGACCGCCCCAGTCAAACTACCCAGCATACACTGTCCCTGATCCAGATAATGGACCTAGGTTAGAACTTCAATCTTACAAGGGTGGTATTTCAAGGATGACTCCACTAAGACTGGCGTCTCAGCTTCAAAGTCTCCCACCTATCCTACACAAGTAAGGTCAAAGTCCAGTGTAAACCTATAGTAAAGGTGCACGGGGTCTTTCCGTCTAGCTGCGGGTACACTGCATCTTAACAGCGATTTCAATTTCACTGAGTCTATGGTGGAGACAGTGTGGCCATCGTTACGCCATTCGTGCAGGTCGGAACTTACCCGACAAGGAATTTCGCTACCTTAGGACCGTTATAGTTACGGCCGCCGTTTACCGGGGCTTCGATCAAGAGCTTCGCTTACGCTAACCCCATCAATTAACCTTCCGGCACCGGGCAGGCGTCACACCCTATACTTCCTCTTACGAGTTTGCAGAGTGCTATGTTTTTAGTAAACAGTCGCAGCCACCTGGTATCTTCGACTACGTTTAGCTCAAGGAGCAAGTCCCATCACCAAACGTAGCGCACCTTCTCCCGAAGTTACGGTGCTATTTTGCCTAGTTCCTTCACCATAGTTCTCTCAAACACCTTGGTCTACTCGACCTAACCACCTGTGTCGGTTTAGGGTACGGTTTCTTATAACCTGAAGCTTAGAGGTTTTTCCTGGAAGCATGGTATCAGCTACTTCCCACTCGTAGAGTGGTCGTTATCAGTCCTCAGCCTATATGGCGTTCCGGATTTACCTAGAACACCAGCCTACAACCTTGAACACGGACAACCGTCGCCGTGCTAGCCTAACCTTCTCCGTCACCCCATCGCAGTTATAAAAAGTACAGGAATATTAACCTGTTTCCCATCGACTACGGCTTTCGCCCTCGCCTTAGGGGCCGCCTCACCCTGCCACGATTAGCGTTGGACAGGAACCCTTGGTTTTTCGGCGAAGAGGTTTTTCACCTCTTTGATCGTTACTCATGTCAACATTCGCACTTCTGATACGTCCAGCTCGCCTCTCAGCTCACCTTCATCCGCTTACAGAACGCTCTTCTACCATCTTAGATAAATCTAAGATCTGTAGCTTCGGTTTATGATTTAGCCCCGTTATATCTTCCACGCAGGCCGACTCGACTAGTGAGCTATTACGCTTTCTTTAAAAGATGGCTGCTTCTAAGCCAACTTCCTAGCTGTTTGTGCCTTCCCACATTGTTTCCCACTTAATCATAATTTGGGACCTTAGCTGACAGTCTGGGTTGTTTCCCTCTCGACTACGGACGTTAGCACCCGCAGTCTGTCTCCCGTGCTCATACTTGTAGGTATTCGGAGTTTGCATCGGTTTGGTAAGTCGGGATGACCCCCTAGCCGAAACAGTGCTCTACCCCCTACAGTAATACACGAGGCACTACCTAAATAGTTTTCGAAGAGAACCAGCTATCTCCGGGTTTGATTAGCCTTTCACTCCTATCCACAGCTCATCCCCTCATTTTTCAACATAAGTGGGTTCGCGCCTCCAGTCGATGTTACTCGACCTTCACACTGGCCATGGATAGATCACCCGGTTTCGGGTCTAATTCCAGCAACTGAGCGCCCTATTAAGACTCGGTTTCCCTACGCCTACCCTATATGGTTAAGCTTGCTACTGAAATTAAGTCGTTGACCCATTATACAAAAGGTACGCCGTCACAGAACAAGTCTGCTCCGACTGCTTGTAAGCACAAGGTTTCAGGTTCTATTTCACTCCCCTCGCCGGGGTTCTTTTCGCCTTTCCCTCACGGTACTGGTTCACTATCGGTCTGCATAGAGTATTTAGCCTTGGAGGATGGTCCCCCCATGTTCAGTCAGAATTTCACGTGTTCCGACCTACTCGATTTCACTTAAATTAGTCTTTCGCATACGGGACTATCACCCACTATGGTCAAACTTTCCAGAATATTTTGCTGGACTAAAATAAGCTTAAGGGCTGGTCCGGTTTCGCTCGCCGCTACTACCGGAATCTCTGTTGATTTCTTTTCCTCTGGGTACTTAGATGTTTCAGTTCCCCAGGTTCGCCTCTTATACCTATGTATTCAGTATAAGATAATATACTTACGTATATTGGGTTTTCCCATTCGGAAATCCTCGGATCGAAGCTTATTTACCAGCTCCCCGAGGCTTATCGCAGGTTATTACGTCCTTCATCGCCTTATGCAGCCAAGGCATTCACCTTGTGCTCTTCCTTTACTTGATCATATAACCTTAAAAAAGGTTATATTATTTTTTTAGAAGTTTTATCTTCTTTTTTGAGAGTAACTTAATAAAATATATTAATTACTTTTTGAGCGTCTACATAAATGCAGACGCCACTTTTTAATTGCAGTGATCTTATGAATAAATAAATTTATTCACTAGAAAATTACATACCAATGATTTTACAGAACAAAATGTTCTTCTTTATAATATTTGATTACTCGTGTGGGCGTTTAAAAACGCGATTTATCGTTAAGGAGGTGATCCAGCCACAGGTTCCCCTACGGCTACCTTGTTACGACTTCACCCCAGTCATGAAGCACACCGTGGTAAACGCCCTCCCTAAGGTTAGACTATCTACTTCTGGTGCAATCCACTTCCATGGTGTGACGGGCGGTGTGTACAAGACCCGAGAACGTATTCACCGCGGCATGCTGATCCGCGATTACTAGCAATTCCAACTTCATGGAGTCGAGTTGCAGACTCCAATCCGGACTACGAGAGAGTTTCTAGGATTAGCACCACCTCGCGGCTTAGCGTCCGTCTGTCTCTCCCATTGTATCACGTGTGTAGCCCTACTCGTAAGGGCCATGATGACTTGACGTCGTCCTCACCTTCCTCCGGTTTATCACCGGCAGTCCCCTTATAGTTCCCGACCGAATCGCTGGCAAATAAGGGTAAGGGTTGCGCTCGTTATCCGACTTAACGGAACATCTCACGACACGAGCTGACGACAGCCATGCAGCACCTGTATCTTGGTTCTTAAAAGCACACTCTCATTACAAGAGCTTCCAAGTATGTCAAGAGTAGGTAAGGTTTTTCGCGTTGCATCGAATTAAACCACATGATCCACTGCTTGTGCGGGTCCCCGTCAATTCATTTGAGTTTTAGCCTTGCGGCCGTACTCCCCAGGCGGACAACTTAAAACGTTAGCTGCGCCACTAAAAGACAAAGTCTCCTAACAGCTAGTTGTCATCGTTTACGGCGTGGACTACCAGGGTATCTAATCCTGTTCGCTACCCACGCTTTCGCACCTCAGTGTCAGTACAGATCCAGGAGGCCGCCTTCGCCACTGGTATTCTTCATAATATCTACGCATTCCACCGCTACACTATGAATTCTACCTCCCTCTATCGTACTCTAGTGAGTTAGTTTTGGATGCAGTTCCTAGGTTGAGCCCAGGGCTTTCACATCCAACTTAACAAACCACCTACGCGCGCTTTACGCCCAGTAATTCCGATTAACGCTTGCACCTTCCGTATTACCGCGGCTGCTGGCACGGAATTAGCCGGTGCTTATTCTGCAGGTAACATCAAGGTTATAAGGTATTAGCTTATAACTTTTTCTCCCTGCTTAAAGTGCTTTACAACCCGAAGGCCTTCTTCACACACGCGGTATGGCTGGATCAGGCTTGCGCCCATTGTCCAATATTCCCCACTGCTGCCTCCCGTAGGAGTCTGGGCCGTGTCTCAGTCCCAATGTGGCTGATCGTCCTCTCAGACCAGCTAAAGATCGTTGCCTTGGTGAGCCTTTACCTCACCAACAAGCTAATCTTACGCAGGCTCATCTAGTAGCGAAAGCTTCAAAGAGAGGCCTTCTTTCTCCCGAAGGAGGTATACGGTATTAATCCGGGTTTCCCCGGGCTATCCCCTTCTACTAGGTAGATTCCTACGCGTTACTCACCCGTCCGCCGCTGTACTCGTATCCGAAGATACTTTCTCGCACGACTTGCATGTGTTAAGCCTACCGCCAGCGTTCAATCTGAGCCATGATCAAACTCTTCAATTAATATCATGTTTTGTTGATTTTTATAAAAAATCTAAATTATTTTTTCTCGTTTATGAACACCCACACGAGTAACCAAATATTTTTAAAGAACAACCGCCTCTGAGGACGGACGCGTATTCTACCTAAGTTATTTTCAGATAGATACCTTTTTTTATTAGTTTTTTTCTTTATCTACTAATTTTTGAGAATTTAGGAATTTCATCTTAGATCTAAGCTCTTTTCCGACTGTTTCGATCGGGTGCGCTTTGGTTGCTTCACGGTTGTTTTTCATGAAAGGACCGCCTGATCCATCATTACTTTGTCTGCAATCATTTAAGAATTGATCAGCAAAATTACCTGATTGAATATTTTCTAAGATACCCTTCATTGCTAGCTTAGTATCGCTTGTAATGACCTTAGGTCCACTTAAGTAATCACCAAACTCTGCAGTATTAGATATGGAATAATGCATATTTGCTATTCCGCCTTCTTGAATAAGATCGGTAATTAATTTTGTTTCATGCAGGCATTCAAAGTATGCCATCTCAGGACTATAGCCAGCTTCAACTAAAGTTTCATAACCCGCTTTAATAAGTGCGGTAATGCCGCCACATAAAACTGCCTGTTCTCCGAATAAGTCTGTTTCAGTTTCCTCTTTAAATGAAGTCTCTAATACACCAGCTCTTGTTCCGCCATTCGCTTTTGCATAAGATAGTGCTACATCTTTTGCTGTAAATTTTTTGTCTGCTATAGCATCTTTAAAAATCGCTATTAATGATGGCACTCCACCACCTTGAACATATGTACTTCTTACAGTGTGACCTGGGCCTTTGGGTGCAATCATAATTACACTGTTACTAGCATCTGGAATAATCTTTTTAAAGTGGACATTAAAGCCATGAGCGAAGGCTAAGATAGCATCACTTTTTAAATTAGGTTTAATTTCAGTATCATAAATATCTTGCTGGAATTCATCTGGAGCTAGGATCATTACAAGATCTGCAGTTTTTACAGCATTTGAAACAGTATCAACTTTTAATCCGGCTTCTTCTGCTTTTTTCGTGGAAGATGAGCCTTCCCTTAATCCAACAGTAACATTAACTCCTGATTCATGAAGATTGTTAGCATGTGCATGACCTTGGGAGCCGTAGCCTACAATAGTGACATTCATGCCTTGTATTATTTCTAGGCTTGCATCATCTTCATAATAAATTTTCATCTAACAGGACTCCTTTAAGGTAAGTTGCTTCTTCGTTGCTAACAGCTATTACGTCAATAAGCTTATTTAGCTGTCTTAGTATTTGTCTCATTAGTATATCTGAGACCATTGTTTGGATAGTAAGTCTCGAAATTTGATTTGATTCAAATTTTGTATCTAACCTATCTTCGATAAGTTTATATGGTGCAAAATCTTCAACAACATCCACGTGGAGAGTTTCGATGTTATATCCTCTTTGATGAAATAAACCAATAACCCTAACCAAAGCGCCAGGTTTATTTTCCATAATCAATATCAATTTTCTTTTGATCATGTTTTTTTATCCTTTGATAGCCACATATCCTCTAAGCTATTATTGGCAACTAGCATTGGATAAACATGTTCAGATGGGTCAACGTAAATATCAACAAAAACTAATTTATCTTTCATAGCAAAAGCTTTTTCAAGACCAGACTTTAACTCAGAATTCTTTTCAATTTTTATACCGACATGTCCATAGGACTCTGCTAGTTTAACGAAATCAGGCAAGGAATCTTTGTATGTGCTTTCTGAGTGCCTTCCCCCATAGTTCATATCTTGCCACTGCTTGACCATTCCAAGGGCTTCGTTATTAATATTTATAATTTTTATAGGCAGGTTATATTGCAGGCAGGTAGAAAGTTCTTGAATACACATTTGAATACTTCCCTCTCCAGTAATACAAAGAACCTCTTCATCAGGAAAAGCTAGCTTTACACCCATCGCAGATGGCAATCCAAATCCCATTGTTCCTAACCCACCTGAATTTATCCATCTTCTAGGCTTATCAAAGTGATAATACTGAGCAGCAAACATCTGATGCTGTCCTACATCAGACGTGACATATGCATCTCCATTCGTTATCTGATAAACATGCTGAACAACTGCTTGAGGTAGAATTTGATGGCTGTCTGACTCATCTTTATAAAGCTCATAATTTAACCCATGCATAGATTTCCATTCCTTAATCTCTTTATGCCATGGCTCTAGTGCTTCTTTGTCATAATCTTTTATTCTTTCTTTTAAAGTCTCTTTTATTGCTTGTAATGAATTTTTTACCTGACCAAATACCGCAACATTAGCTTCAATAATTTTTGATACAGAAGAATGGTCTACGTCTAAATGAATAACTTTGGCGTTGGGAGCAAACTTAGAAGGTGCATTAGTAATTCTATCGTCAAACCTTGCGCCAACTGCGATTATTAAATCTGCGTTATGCATAGCCATATTAGCTTGGTAGGTGCCATGCATTCCAAGCATACCCAAGAAGCGATGATGAGTGGCTGGATAAATACCAAGGCCCATTAGAGTATTGGTAACAGGAGCATCCATAATTTCATTTAGTTCGTAAAGGACATCTTCTGCGTTACTACCAATTGCTCCACCTCCAGCATAAATAACCGGTCGAGTTGACTTAATTATTGCCTCTACAGCTCTTTCAATCTGACTTTGATCGGGATCAATAGGAGGATTGTAAGATCTGATGCTTACCTCGTCAGGATATTGATAATCAAATAAATTTTCAGGAGCTGTCATGTCCTTTGGTATATCAATTACGACTGGTCCTGGCCTTCCAGATGTAGCAACATAGAATGCTTCTTTAATAATTTTTGGGATATCGTTAGGGTCAAAGACAGTATAACTATGTTTAACAATTGGCCTTGAAACTCCAATCATATCGGTTTCTTGAAAAGCATCTGTTCCAATTAAATGACTTGCAACCTGGCAAGATAGAACAACCATCGGTATAGAATCCATAAAGGCTGTTGCTATTCCAGTAATAGTGTTTGTTGCTCCAGGTCCAGAGGTTACTAGAACAACTCCTGCCCTGCCTGTAGCTCTTGCGTAGCCATCGGCTGCATGAGTAGCACCCTGTTCATGCCTCACAAGAATATGTTCAATTTTATCTTGTCTAAAGATAGCATCATATACATGGAGGGCTGTTCCGCCCGGATAGCCATATATTAGTTCTACACCCTCATCATGAAGAGCGTGCAAAAGCATGTCAGCGCCAGATAATTTCAATTTTTTACCAAAAACGTATAGGAATAAGGTTTATATTATTTTATAGGTCAAAAAACAAGTTTTTCTTGGTTTTTTTATATCTAGGTTATGTGTGGTTCTTAATATCAACTACTAGATTCTGCATATCGCTAGGTGTTGGAATTTCAAACGAAAGCTCCTCACCAGATTTATTGCATACAAAAGATAGGAGTCTTGCGTGAAGAGCAGTTCTTGAAAAGCCTCTTATGACCGCTATAAGCTCCTTCGAGCTACCTTTAGCAATAGTTTTGCCAGCATCGTATGTTCGATCACCGATAATTGGTAATTTCTTTGATGCTAGATGTACTCTAATTTGATGGGTTCTGCCTGTTTCAATAGTGACATCAAGAACAGAATAATTCCCTATTTTCTCTTTTAACTTAACAAATGTTATGGCCTCTTTGCCATCAAGCCTAATACACATTTTAGTTCTATTATTCTTATCTCTTCCTATTGCTGCATCAATTGGGAAGCTGCCTATAGTCGAACCTGAGACGATGGCAGTATATTTTTTAGTAATTCTTCTTTCGTGCATTTCATTAATAAAATAGTTACGGAACTGGTCATTTCTTGCAACCAGTAAAATTCCTGAAGTGCCTTTATCAAGCCTATGAACTATTCCACTCCTTGGTAAGTTAGCTAATTCAGGAAATTTATTAATAAGTCCATTTGCCAAGGTTCCATCAAAACATCCAGAACCTGGATGCATTACAAGGCCAGCTGGTTTGTCAATAATAATAAAGTCTTCTGTTTCATGAAAAATACCAAATGGTATATCCTGAGCGTCCCATGACACCTTTCTTTCTTCTACGGGATTGATTTCAATTTCATCATCTTCTTGCACTGATTCTTTAGGTTGTCCTAGATCGCCATTTACCAATATTCTTCCATCAACAATCCATTTTTTAATTTGAGTTCTAGAAAAATCTGAGAATAATTCAGCCGATGCCTTATCGAGTCTTTGGCCTGATAATTCAATTGGAACTTTTTTTGTTGTTGTCATATGAACTTTTTTAAAAAAAAATAATCTAAATAGATGTTTTAAAGGTTAAGTTAGAATAATGAAGGTAAAATATGCAAATAATGAAACATAGTAAACAAATTTTAAAATTATTATTAGTAGTGCCTATTGTAGCTACTTTATTGATCGGTTGTAATTCCGATGGTCCTGAAATAGAAGAGCCTGAAAAAATATATTACGATCGAGCTCAAAGAAGAATGCAATCTAGCAATTTCTTTGGTGCAATAGAGGCCTTAGAGGCAATTGAATCAAGATACCCTTTTGGAAAATATGCCGAGCAGGCCCAAGTTGAACTTATATATGCTCACTTCATGAATTCAGAAACTGAAGCTGCTCATTCGGCAGCAGAAAAATTTATTAGGCTTCATCCTAGACATCCAAATATTGACTATGCCTATTTCATGAAAGGTCTTGCAAGTTACACCAGAGATAGTAGTTTTATTTCCAGACTAACGGACACGGATCTAGCGAATAGGGATATTTCTGGGGCAAAGGAATCTTTTTCTGAATTTTCAGAGTTCTTAACTAGATTTCCTGATAGCCAATACGCGCCTTACGCAAAACAAAGAAATGTTTACTTAAGAAATATGATTGCTAGGAATGAGCTGGCTGCTGCTGATTACTACCTTACTGTTAATGCATATGTTGCGGCAATCCGAAGAGCTAATTATGTTATTGAAAATATCCCTAATTCAAGTGAAAACTTTAGAGCGCTAAAAATATTAGAAGCATCCTATGAAGCTCTTGGGTATTCAGAACTTCTTGATAGCGTGGTTAAGATCATATCTTTGAATTACTCTGATCAAGAATCTCAAAGCATAAATGAAACCAGTAATTGGTCTTGGAATTTTTTAAAAGATACAAAGCCAAGCTCAAGTGACTAAATAAATGCTTTTTTTAAAGTTATTTCCTCTATTAATCATTTTTATAATTTTTATATTGGTAGCAATTGCTAGGTCTTATATTCGATCGCTGATCTCTCCTAAAGAAAAAAAGCTTGATCAAATGATTGCGTGCTCAGAGTGCGGAACTCAAGTACATGAATCTCTTGTCATGAAAAAATCTGGTTTAAATTACTGTTCTGAGAAGTGCTCTAGTACTTAATTCTCTTTATAACCATGAACATGGCAGGTATATAAAGCAATGCTGTTAAAGTAGCTCCTAAAACACCAATAGTCATACCCCAAGCAAGGGGTTTGAAGAAAATGCTAGCAAATATTAGAGGAAGAAATCCTCCAATTGTTGTCAGTGAAGTTGTAATGATATGTCTTGTTGATCTTATAACTACTTCAATGAGCTCAGCCTTTGTAACTGATTTTTTTTCTGCCTCTTCCTTCATATGAGAAAGAACAATAATTGAATCATTAATTGATAAGCCGATTAATCCAACAGCGCCTATTGTTCCGACAAAGCCATAATTTTGCTGGCCAATAAAGAGCCCTAGAAAAGAAAGGCCGACAGAAAGAAAAGCGACAGATAGAATAAGTCCCGTTTCTCTAAAGGAATTTAAAGCAAGAACCAGACCGACTATTATTAGTATCAAGTAAATAAAAGCAGATGAAAAAATAGAGGCCTGAGACTGTCCTCTAGATTCAGCTTCTCCAGATTGCTTTAAGGTGTAGCCAATAGGCATTCTAGATTCAAATTCCCTAACGTCATCTTTTATAAAATTTTCTGCAGAGGATGGAAGTATTCCCGTCCAAAGCCATGCCTCGACATTGTTAACTTTTTTACCATCAATCCTTCTAATAGTATTTATTTTGCTAGTTAAAGAGGTTGTTCCAAAGCTATCTAGATATTCGAACCCTCCATTTGATGGAATAGTTAAGAAACTTGCACTGCCTGTTATATTTTTAGAATTTGCTATTCCTTTTAGCCTAATTGGAATCTCTTTATTTGAATCAAGCATCGTTCCAACAATTATTCCATTATTTGCTGCATATAATTCTCCAACCAACGAACTGGCATCTATTCCTGACAGGGATATGCTCGAACTATTTAATTCAAATTCAATGCTTGGGGCAGAGGCTGAAGAGTCCGACTTTGTTGTATTGATACCAGGAGCATTACTGAGAATTAGTTCAAGTTCTTGACCTAGTTGCAATAAGACATCAGGATCATCGCCATAAATTTCGTAACTTATATCAGAAAAGACAGGTGGACCTTGGCTAAAAATATCAACGAGGACTATGATATCAGGGTTTTGTTCAACCAAATACTTAGAAAGTGCTGGAAGGTTTTTCGTCATTTGCTTGAAATCTTTTGCATAAAAAACAGACTCAGCAACATTATTATTGCCTTTATTATCTGTGCCGCCTACTACATTAAATAAGACTCTTGGGGACCTTCTTCCAATAAACCAATAGTCTTTCTCAATCTCTACTAACTCACTATCTAGTATTTGCTGTCTTAGTGACTTAACTCTTTCTAAAGTTTTTGAAGAAGAGGCGTTTGATGGCAGCTCTATATTCACTCTGAACATATCCCTATCCTGGGCAGGAAAAAAATCCTTGGGCAAGGTGTTAAACAACATAAACCCTAATATTGGAAAAGATATTGCAATAAGGATTGCCCTTCGAGGTATTGCAAAAGCCCAAGTCAAAAATTTTCTATATTTAGCAAGAATCTTTTCATTTCTATAGCCTTCTTTACTAATATCAACGTTTTTAAAGTAAGGAATTTTTTCCATGTAGCTCATCAGCACTGGCACCATAATAATAGCCAAGACCAATGAAGACACAATGGACATAATAACTGTCATAGCAAGGCCGCCAACAAATTCAATGCTTGAACCCTCTCCAGTGACAACCGGAAGAAAAGAAAATACAGTTGTTCCAGTTGCCGCTGCCAATGGAGTTGTAAGATACTTTAAAGTGTTAGAGATTGAGTCCTCTATAGATAGGCCAGATGACCTTCGATATTTATAATCTTCAACAACAATAATGCCATTATCTATTAGTAAACCAAGTGCAATAATAATTCCCGTAATTGAAGTTGTGTGCAAAGGCAGACCTATTAATTTACAACCTACCATTACAAGGCAGATAGAAAAAGGAAGAATCATGGTTACAATAATTGCCGGCCTTAGTCCCAAGAAAAATAGACTCAAACTCAAAACAAAAAATGTTGCTAATGAAAAACTCTTGATTAGTTCGTCGAATTTTTTTGTTGTGTAAAAAGATTCATCATACATAAGATCAATTGAGATCTCTTCAGGAAGAGTTGATCGCATTTCATCAACCACTGACTCTGCTCTTGCAACAAAATCATGAACTCGTTGGGAGAATGCTCCTGATGCGGAAACTGATACAACAACTTTACCATTATATAAAAAGATGCCTTCGACTGGCGAGGCAGGCTCCTTTGATACCTCTGCAATATCTTTTAATTGGAGTATCTCTTTGCCATTTATAACCTTTATTGGTATTTCTGAGATTTTCTGAATACTTTGTATATTGTCTTTAAGACTAATTAAAAACTCTGACTTAGTATCTGACGAAACGCCGACGGGTTTTTTATTATCTAGAGATTGTATGGCTTTGGAGATATCCTGATAGGTAAGTCCTAATGAGGACATCTTTGCAGAATCAACCTCAATTAAAACTTCTTCTTCTGCTGCTCCGTAAATAGCTGTTCCATGAGATTGACCTATTGAGCTTAACTTTCTTTTTAATTGATTAGCTAGTCTGGACATCATGACTAGAGGTATTTCGCCTTCGCCATTCCACGATACTGCATACTGAACAGTTATTGGTGGCCCGCTACTTCTTTCTAGATATATATTTACGCCAGGAGGAGCTATTACTTGAGCTAATTTATCTTGGATTTTAGACCATGATTGCTCAATAAGCTCTGGGGGAACGCTTTGCTCAAGCTCAACTACAATCGTTCCAAAGCCTGGAACGATAATAGAATCTAAATCCATAATTTCTTGAACTTCTCTTAATTTTATTTCTAGGTCACTTACTACTTGAGTCTCAATTCTCTCAGGAGATGCACCTGGATATACGATTCTAATGCCGCCCCATCTTTCAGCTAGTTCTGGATTTTCTTGAATGGGAATAGATAGTGCTGAGGAGATGCCTGCAAGGAGAATAAAAGATAGAGTTAAGAATAATATTCTAGGTCTTTCTACTAAAAGAGTTATAAATTTCATTATTAATTTATGAATTTACCTTCAATAGTTTTTTTAGCGCCGCCTAAGACAATTAAATCTCCATCATTTAACGTGCCATTAACAAAAGCATATTCGCCTTCATAGTAAACAACTTCAACCAAGTCTCTAACGACTATTCTTTTATCATTAATAGTGTAAACCGCCCAAATGCCTTGCTCTGATTGTGATAGTGACTTGATTGGAACCCACGTCCCTCTGCCGCTCTCTTTCAAACTTATTTTTAATGTAACTATTGAGCCTGGGTTAAAAAAAGTGTCAAACCTAAAAATTGCTAACCTATTAGCCGAACCCCCGGGAGACATTGGTGCTAACCTTTGAAGCTTTGCCTTTACTATTCTATCTTCAACCTGAAAATCATAGCTTTTTCCCGTATTAATCTTTGATATGTATTCAGCTGGAACAGATACATGAGCTTCTATATATCTAGAATCTAGAACCTCTAAAATTGGAACTCCTCCATTTATAACTGACCCTGTATCTAAAAACCTGTCCTGGATAATTCCATTGAAGGGTGCCAATAATTGAGTTTGCTCAAGTTTTACTTTGTATAAATCATATTGAGATTTAGCAACTAACTCTTCAGAGCGAGCCTTATCTAAGTCTTGAGAGGATATATGTCCCTGTGATCTTAAATCTTTATATCTATTTAATACCTGGGCAGCCAAATCATATCTAGCTTTAGCTTGATTCAATTGAGCTTGAGCTTCTCTGCTATCCAAGCTTGCAAGAACTTGCCCCTTAGTAACAGAATCACCGATATCAACATTTATAGATCTAATCTTACCTGGTATCTCAAAAGCTAATTTAGATTGCTCTATTGGAAGTAATTTACCAGGGAACTCTCTAGTTACAGAATATTCATTAAGGATTTTAACTTCTAAAACCTCTAAAGCATTTACTAAAGAGCTAAAAAAAATACTGATACAAATTAGACTTATATGTTTTGAAAGATTTATGTTCATTTTATTTATATTGACTTTGAGCCTCAAAGAAATTAATGTTTGCAGTGTCAACATGATAACTAAAATGTATGCAGTGTCAACATTAAATAGGTAGCAAATGAAATCGTATCACCATGGAAACTTAAAAGAGGAGCTTATAAGCTGCGCTTCTGTTATTTGTGAAAGAGATGGATATGCAAAGCTTAGTATTCGCTCACTAGCAAAAGAAAGTAATGTTTCACAAACTGCTCCCTACAGGCACTTTAAAACAAAGGAAGAGCTTTATGCCGCAGTTGCAACAGAGGGCTTTAAAAAGCTTCATATAGCTGTATTTTTGCAAAAACAAAACGTAACACTTGCCGACTTTATTGAATCTTCTAAATCCTATATTGATTTTGGTTTACAAAATGCAAATACCTATGATTTGATGTTTGGAACAGTTGTTGGTAATTTTGCAGCTCATCCTGAATTAGTAGAGACCGCAAACAAGACCTTTGATAGTTTAGTGCTCAATCTTTCTTCATTCCTAAAAGAAAAAGATGAAAATATTCTTTCTGGGAAATCCATAACTGTGTGGGCTTTGCTTCATGGGATGGTTGGCATTCTTAGAAAACAAGTACTAACTGAGAATGACAATTACACTTCAGAATTCGGTCCTATGAGCACTACAAAAAGAATAAGCTCTGATCTACCAGCCTATCTCGAAAAAGTACTTACTGGAATTATTAAGGCCTAAGAATTTCTATTTCTATTATCTCTGAAAAAATTGGTTCCTCATGAGGAATATGTGCGTAGTCACCTAATAATAATTGAAGAGAATACTTACCCGGATCCAAAGAGATAGTTGCTTCAGTCTGCCCGCCGCCAAAATGAATGTAGTTTTTCGAAGATGGGATTGGTCTTTTAAGGTTTGGTAAAGCGCTATCAATGATTAAATGGTGATGACCTGAAGCTTTAGAGCAATCTGAAGACTCTATCACTTTACCAGCAGGGCTAATATCAACATTACGAGATCCAAAAATTACTTTTACTTCTGCCGAGTTTGTTTTAAAACCATTTTTTGGCGATATAAGAAAAACCTCTGAAGTATTAGCACAATGCACCTCATCGGATTCTAAATGCATATGCCCGGAACTCGAAATGGGTGAACTAATTATAGAGACCAAAAGAATTAATAAAGATTTATGCATACTTACCATTAGCATAGACTAATGTATTCATGCTCTCTTTGCTATTAGCATCTAATACATGAGCAATCACTATAGAATGAGTGTGATAAGAAATTAACTTATCCACTTTACAAAAAATATTTGCTTGAGCGTTTGCTAAAAAGGGGATGTTTTGCATATCCCAGTTTTTATCATCAAATCTTTTATCAAATTGAGATTCGCTAGAGCAAGTATTTGAAATTTCTTCCTGATCTTTGGTTAGTAAGTTAATACACAAATCAGACCCCTCTTTTATTGAATCATGAACTCTTGCGCTTTTATTAATACAGACTAGTAAGCTTGGCGGCTCCATAGATATTGATGTCACCGAAGAAACTGTTATTGCATAAGGGTTTCCATCGGCGTCCTTCATTGACATTACACTTACTGAATAGATGTAATTCCTCATAGCTGTTCTAAAGTTATCTTGTATTGTCATGTAATGAATTATACTGAAAGGAAATATAAATAGTACTGCCAAAATACATAGATACAGATGAAAAATAACATACGAATCTCAGGCGGAAATTTAAGAGGAAAAAAGATTCCTTTTGAATATAAAGATACTCTTAGGCCCACATCAAATAAATTGAAAGAAATACTCTTTAACTGGTTGCAGTTTGAGATATCTGATTCTAATTGCTTAGATCTTTTTGCCGGGACTGGATCTCTTGGGATTGAGGCTCTGTCTAGAGATGCTAAGAAAGTTATGTTTGTCGAGCTAAATAAAACTAATTACACCTTAATAGCTGCGAATATTAAATCACTTGACCTAAAGGCTTCGGCTAAAGTTCTCTTTAAGGACGCCTTTACATGGGTAAGACAGGGAGATCTTTCAGAATTTGATTTTATCTTTCTTGATCCTCCCTTTAATAAAGAATATGAATTGAAGATGTTAAATCTTTTGGTTAAAAAAGGTAATTTAAAACCTTCATGTAAAATATATCTTGAACACAGCAAATATACTGATATAGAAATACCTAAATCTTTAGAAGTACTCAAGGAAAAGTCTGTTGGAGATGTTAAAGCCTTACTACTTAAGATAAATGAAAATTAAAATAGCCACCAGACAATCTGAACTTGCGCTCTTCCAAGCCAATTACGTCATGAATAAAATTCAAGCACAGCATGCTGAGGTTGAAGTGGAATTAGTTCCCATGACTTCTGAAGGAGATCAAACTGAAAAACCTCTCCATGAAATTGGCGGCAAAGGTTTATTTGTAACAAAACTAGAGTCAGCATTAGAGACCGGTGAAGCAGACATAGCAGTGCACAGCCTTAAGGATGTGCCAGCAAAAATAGATATACAGTATTCCATAGCAGCTATTTTTGAAAGGGAGGACCCTTCGGATGTTCTACTATCAAGAAATGGATCCAGTCTTACAGATTTTCCTAGCAACGCTTCAATCGGAACATCAAGTCCAAGGAGAAAAGCTCAAATTCTTAGAGCGAGAACAGACCTTAATATAATCCCTGTAAGAGGCAATATATCTACAAGGATTAGAAAATTACACGAAGGGCATTTTGATGGTTTGATAGTTGCAAAGGCTGCACTTAATCGTCTGAATATGGAATTAACCAATGCTTATGAATTCTCAATGCAAGAAATGCTTCCAGCAGCATCACAAGGATTTATTGGCGTTGAATGTCTTAAATCAAAGGAAGAAATTATGTCTATTATGAATAGCATAAATAATTCTTCACAAATGGCCCTGGCTAATGCAGAAAGAGAATTTGTAGCCTACCTAAACGGCTCTTGTCTTTCCCCAATTGCTATTCTTTGCAAGGAAGAGCTTTATGGAATTAATATATCTGCAAAAGTGCTTTCACAGAATGGTCAAAAAGAGATTTACAGAGAGATCAAGTCTAGTTATGAAAATTTAACACAAGACATTCATTCGCTAGCAGAAGATTTCATTTCCAATGATGCTCATTTAATAATATTAGAACAGTGATAATTAATACTAGGCCAAAAAATCTATCACAAAATATAAATACTCTTTGCGCAAAGGAGAAAATAGATTTAACTAATCTTCATCTATCTGAAATTACACCCATATCAAGCAAAGAAGTTATTGAGAGCTGGGAAAGAAAACTAGAAGATATTGAATCATATAAGAATATTATTTTTACTAGCCAGACATCAGCTTCTTATGGTCTAGAGATTTTAAAAGCTAAAATTGATCTTAAAGAAATACAATCAAATATATTTTGTATTGGCCTAGCAACAAAAAAAATTATTGAAGACAAGGGAATGAGCTCTATATTACCCAATCATCCATCATCTGAGTTTCTAGCTGAACTAATACTTGAAGAATATCCAGGTAGAAATTTATTATTCTGCGGTTCTAACTCAAATAGAACTTTACAAAAAATCCTTAAAAATAATATTGATGAGATTGCTTGCTATGATCTAATTTATTCAGATTTTGATGTTACTAGTTTAAATCAGGGACCAAAAATAGTTTTGATATATAACTACTTAACTTTCTCTTTTATACACAAAGCTATTGGGCATAAAACTCTTTTAGAAAAAATATTTGTTGTTTCCTCTCAAAGAATTAAAGATAAGATAAAGAGAAATTTTGGCAATGAAAGTTTAGATATGAAAATTGAGGTAGCTGAGAGCCCTTCCGACGAGTCAATGCTAAAAAAAGCTAAAGAATTTATTTAGTCTTCTTTGAAGCTCCGCCTTTCATTGAAGTAAAGAACTCATCATTTGTTTTGAATGACTTTAGTCTATCAATTAAGAACTGTATTGATTGCGCATCTTCCATATCATCAAGAATTTTTCTAAGAACCCACATTCTTTGAAGCTCATCTTCAGCTGTTAGTAAATCCTCTCTTCTAGTTCCGGACCTTCTTATATTGATGGCTGGATAGATTCTTTTTTCAGCTATCTTTCTTTCAAGATGAATTTCCATGTTGCCCGTGCCTTTAAATTCTTCATAAATAACTTCGTCCATCTTAGAACCAGTATCTACAAGAGCAGTCGCTATAATTGTTAAACTTCCACCTTCTTCAAGGTTTCTAGCAGCACCAAAGAATCTTTTAGGCCTTTCAAGAGCATTCGAGTCAACTCCACCACTTAATATCTTCCCTGATGATGGCTGAACTGAATTGTAGGCTCTTCCTAAACGAGTAATTGAATCTAATAGAATTACTACATCTTTTTTATGTTCCACGAGCCTTTTTGCTTTTTCTATAACCATATTAGCTACTTGAACATGTCTGGTTGGTGGTTCATCAAAGGTACTTGCCACGACTTCACCCTTTACCGTTCTCGACATCTCAGTAACTTCTTCAGGCCTTTCATCAATTAGTAAAACAATTAACTCAACCTCAGGATTGTTGCTTTTTATTGAGTGAGCAATACTTTGAAGCATTAGTGTCTTACCTGCTTTAGGTGGGGATACGATTAAGCCACGCTGGCCCTTGCCAATTGGAGCTATCAAATCAATTATTCTTGAAGAAAGATCTTCTTTAGAACCTGATCCTTGTTCAAGGATTAATCTTTCATTAGGAAATAATGGAGTTAAGTTTTCAAAAAGAATCTTATTCTTTGTTTTTGATGGGTCTTCGCCATTAATAGTATCAACCTGGATTAATGCAAAATATCTTTCTTTTTCTTTAGGTGTTCTGATTTTACCGGCAACAGTGTCGCCTTTTCTTAAACTAAATTTTCTTATCTGATTTGGAGATACATAAATATCATCCTCCCCAGCGCAGTAAGAGCCTTCTGGTGATCGTAAGAAACCAAATCCATCATTTAAAATTTCTAGAACTCCACCGCCAAATATTTCAACACCTTCAGATGCTTTATGTTTGAAAATTTTAAATATTATTTCTTGCTTTTTAAGTCTGCCGACATCTTCTAGCCCCAATTCAGTTGCTATATCAACAAGTTCACTTATTGGCTTGATTTTAATTTCAGTAAGATTCATGTAAGTAGTTCCAGTGCTATTTTTTTATGAGAAAAAGAGTGGTTAGATTGTGGCCACAGGGCCAAGATGTAAAAATGATATTCCTTTTTAGTTAAAGATGCAAAGTTTGTGACCAAAACTTAGATGGTTGTATTAATAAAATCCTCAAGCTGTTGCTTGCTAAGAGCTCCTATTTCAGTACCTACCGGCTCTCCATTTTTAAATATCATTAAAGTTGGTATGGATCTAACTCCATATCTTGCAGCCGTTTCTCTGTTAGCATCAACGTCCATTTTAAATACTTTAATTTTGCCTTCGTTTTCAGCAGCGATTTCTTCCACAGTAGGTGTTAACTGCTTGCAAGGTCCACACCATTCAGCCCAAAAATCTACTAAAACCGGTGTTTCAGAATTTAGAACGTTATTGGTAAAATTTTCTTCATCATGTATTTCAATTACATTACTCATTTTTTGTTTATCTCCATGGAAATTTCTTTTGCTGAGTAAGTCAGAATTGCATCTGCTCCAGCTCTTTTAAAACTTATTAACGATTCTAGTATAACCTCATTATCAAGCCACCCCTTAGAAATGGCTAGTTTTAGCATGCTATATTCGCCGCTGACCTGATAGGCAAAAGTAGGAATCTTGAAGGTATTTTTAATTAAAGAGACTATATCTAAATAAGGCATGCCTGGTTTTACCATTACAATGTCTGCTCCCTCATTTATATCCATCGCAACTTCGTGAAGTGCTTCATCGCTATTGTAGGGAGACATTTGATAAGAAGATTTAGAAGAGGTTCCCAAATTAGAAGCTGAATTTACTGCATCTCTAAAGGGTCCATAGAATTTTGAATTATATTTAGCAGCATAAGAAAGTAAGATTGTATTTTTATAGCCTGAGCTCTCCAAGGCCTCTCTGATTACACCGATTCTTCCATCCATCATGTCTGAGGGAGCTATGATGTCAGCTCCAGCTTCAGCTAAAACTAAAGATTGAGATCTTAATATGTCTAGAGTTAGATCATTATCAACATAATTATTTTTGATAATCCCATCGTGCCCATGATCTGTATAAGGATCAAGAGCTACATCAGCTATTATAATTACTTCGGGAAAACTCTCTTTTATAAGATTTACTGACTCGCACATTAAATTATTTTTATTAGTAGCTTCAGTGCCTTTGGAGTCCTTTTTTGAGCTATTAACAACTGGGAACAGAGCTATAGTCTTAACTCCAGATCTTACGATACTTTCTACTTCTTTTAAAATTACACTTTTACCATGCCTTAATATTCCTGGCATAGATTCAATCTCTTCAGAACCATCAATATCCTCTTTAATAAATACTGGTTGGATTAAGTCATCTGAAGACAGTCTTTTTTCAGAGACTAGATCTAATATATTAGAGCTAGATCTAAGTCTTCTAAGTCTGGTATTTGGAAATTTTCTATTTATAAACATAGGTTTAGTCTGTTACTGCTCCAAGGCTAGCGGATTTTACACTTTTAGCAAATTTAGATAAAACACCTTTCTCTGGAGTTTTAGCAAGATTTACCCATTTTGATATTCTATGCGCAATTTCATCTTCTGAGACTTTTAAAAGCAATTGATCATTTTCAGCATCTATTAAAATAGTATCTCCATCTTCAACTATTGCTATTAAACCTCCATCTGCAGCTTCTGGGGTTATGTGCCCAACAACAAAACCATGAGTTCCTCCAGAGAATCTTCCATCTGTTATGAATGCAACACTATCTCCCAAACCTTGTCCCATAATTGCTGATGTTGGCTTTAACATTTCTCTCATGCCTGGCCCGCCCTTTGGCCCTTCATATCTAATAACAACAACATCACCAGGTTTTATTGATTTAGCCAATATAGCCTCTACACCATCCTCTTCAGAATTAAATACTCTAGCTATTCCCTCAAAGGATGTTCCTTCCTTGCCTGTAATTTTTGCTACAGCTCCTTCTTTAGCTAAATTTCCATAAAGAATTCTTAAATGGCTATTCTCTTTAATAGGGTTTTCAAAGCCTCTGATAATCTTTTGTTTATCGTTATATGGTTGAATACTTTCAAGATTTTCAGCAAGTGTTTTTCCTGTTACTGTTAAGCAATCTCCATGGAGAAGTCCCTTTTCAAGCAACATTTTCATTAAAGGTTGGATGCCTCCATTGGCATTTAGTTCTGACATGTAATGAGATCCGAATGGTTTGAGATCAGCCATAACCGGTGTTTTCTTTCCAATTCTTGTGAAATCATCCAGATGAAGATCTACTCCTATGGCATAGGCCATCGCGAGCATATGAAGAACTGCATTGGTTGATCCGCCAAGGGAAATAACAACCGTGATAGCATTTTCGAATGCCTTTTTAGTCATGATGTCTGAAGGTTTAATATCCTTATCTAAGAGATTTATTATCGCAAGGCCGGCTTCTTTACAATCATTCTGCTTATCATCTGAAACAGCATCCTGACTACTACTTCCCGGTAAACTCATTCCCAGTGCCTCAATAGCTGAAGCCATAGTATTAGCTGTATACATCCCACCGCATGATCCTGGACCTTTAACTGAAATCTTTTCAACATGTATTAATTCTGCTTCTGGTAAATCGCCTTTAGAGAATTCACCTGTTTTTTCACAGACTGTTACATAGTCAGTATTTTCTTCACTTGGTCTTATTGACCCGCCATATACAAATATAGAAGGCCTGTTAAGTCTTGCCATACCAATCACACAGCCTGGCATATTTTTATCACATCCACCAATTGCAATGAGGCCGTCATATCCTAAACAGCCTACAACTGTCTCTATAGAATCTGCAATAACCTCTCTAGATACTAGTGAATATTTCATACCTTGGGTGCCCATTGATATACCGTCTGAGACAGTAATGGTATTAAATAGAACGCCCTTACCTCCAGATGTATCAACAGACTTTTCAACCACTTCTGCAAGCTGATTAATATGCATATTACATGGGGTAACTTTTGCTCCGGTTGACGCTATACCGACAAAAGGTTTGGTAAAATCTTCAGATGTGAAACCAACGCCCCTAAGCATGGATCTGGACGCTGCTTGATTGGGGCCATCCACTAACTCTTTTGAATATTTTCTTGAAGTCATATGGTTATCGTAATATTAATTGGATGCGTATCTTAACGCAGCGGAAAGTAATTTTTTAGTATATTCTTCTTTTGGATTATCAAATACCTGATGAGACAAGCCTGACTCGACAATCATTCCATCCTTCATAACGAATATAAAATCTGACATTGATCTAATAACTTTTAAATCATGACTTATAAATAAATAGGTAAGCCCATATTCATTTTGGATATCTTTAAGAAGATCTATAACCTGTATTTGTATTGATCTATCAAGGGCAGATGTTGGCTCATCAAGGATCATAAATGCTGGATTCATTATCAGAGATCTAGCAATAGCAACCCTCTGCCTCTGCCCACCCGAGAACTCATGTGGATATTTATTTTTTGCTGATGACTCAATTCCAACATCAGATAATACTTTATCGATTTTCTGATCTCTTTCATTTCTTGAAAGCTTAAAGTGAACACCTAGTCCCTCTCCAACTATTTCACCAATAGTCATTCTAGGAGATAGTGATCCATAAGGATCTTGAAATACTATTTGAACATGCTTTTTAAGCTCTTTTGCTTCTTTCGAGGAGTTCGATTTAAGATTTTTACCTTCATAAGATATATCTCCCTCATAAGGTATCAAGCTAGCAATGGCCCTACCAAGAGTAGATTTTCCGGAACCAGATTCACCTACCAATCCTATTGTAGTATTTTTATATATATTTAAAGAAATATCTTTAACAGCATGAAACCTTTCTTTTTTAAAGGGATTGGCTGAAGGTGTGTTGTAAAAAACGTTAAGGTTGTTAATTTCAATAACTGGAGTCTTGTCTATATCCTCAATTGGTTTTGGTTGAGGCTCTGCATCAAGAAGTTTTTTAGTATAAGCATGAGAGGGGTTTTCAAAAACTTCATTTGTATCACCCTGCTCTACAATTTCTCCATTTTTCATAACACAGACTTGATCTGAAAATTCCTGAACCAGACCTAAATCGTGAGTAATAAATAAAATTGACATGCCTAGCTCTGTCTTAAGCTTGCCCATTAGGTCAAGTATTTGTGCCTGGATTGTTACATCTAGAGCTGTTGTAGGCTCATCTGCAATTAACAGTTCTGGCTTATTGACCAGTGCCATAGCTATCATTATTCTTTGTCTTTGTCCGCCTGAAAGCTCATGTGGGTAAGAATAAAACCTTCTACCAACATCATCTATTTCAACAAGACTCATTAGATCCATAGCTTCTTTTATAGCTTCTTTTTTGGAAACATTAGAGTGAAGTAAAATTGATTCAGTTATTTGATTACCAACTCGATGATAAGGGTTTAAAGAAGTCATTGGTTCTTGAAAAATCATAGAAACAATATTGCCTCTTATAGAAAGAAGATCTTCTTTTGCAGCATCAATTATTTCTTTATTATTGAATTTTATAGAAGACTCTTTTCCATAGGTGGCTTGAGGTCTCGGAAGAAGTTGAAGTATTGACATGGCCGTTACTGATTTACCTGAACCAGACTCACCAACTAGTGCCATTGTTTTATTCTTTTCAATATCAAAGCTAATATTATTAACAGCTGTAAAGGAGCCGTCTCTAGTTGCAAAATTAATGCTTAAATTATTTATTTCTAAAATCTTACTCATAATATTTTTTTATATTCTGTTAAAAAATCTACCACAGCTATTTTTGCTGAGTTCAATCTAGTCATTGAGGCAAAGCCATGGAACATAGATGGATAATGTAATTGTTTCACATTGTTGCCTTTTTCATGCAATAAATATGCATATTTTTCAGCTTCATCACTGAGAGGGTCAAACCCTGCTGTAACTATTATAGTTTTTGGAAGCTCTTTTTCTAAATTAACTTTCATTAAATTTAAGCATTCATCATCTATATTATTTTTTGAATTAATCAATTTATCCCAAAACCAGATCATTGCCTTTTTAGTTAAAAGATAATTTTCTTCAAATAAAGTATAAGACTCAGAGGAGCATGATGGATCACACATTGGATAAATTAGTAACTGACTATGGGGTTTAGGATGATTATTTGCTATCAAGTAATGAGTTAATGAGGCTGCAAGATGAGCTCCCGCACTATCTCCACATAAACTAATCTGTTCTGATCCATAGCCATTTGAGATAAGCCACTCATAAGCAGACAGGGCTTCATTCAATGCAGATGGGTATTTATTTTCTGGCGCGAGACTGTAATCTAAGGAGAAAAATTTAGCTCCTAAATTATCTGAAATAAAAGAAACCATTTCATCATGAGTTTTAACTGATGAAAGAACATATCCGCCACCATGAAAAAATAATACAACCTTATCTTTCTTAACATTCTGTGGAATGTACTCTCTTAAAAGAAGGGTTTTTCTATCATCAATAAAGTGATCTTTTTTTACAACCTTATTCTTTGGTTTTAGGGAAAGCCTAAATCTTGTTCTTTGCTTGGCCATTAAATCTCTAACACCTTGAATCGAGCTGTCAGAAACTTTATGTAATTCTGCTTTTGGCATTAGATCTAAAATTACCGAGGATTGAAAATCAACAAGGCGGCTTCTAATGGGGGTTCTTCTTTTTAAGTAGATTAATTTCAAAAGCCATATGGGCGTAGAGAAAAATATATTTAATAAAAATATTCGAAACATTTGCACTCACTTTAATCTGTTATTAAAAAAATTCTTCCTTTTAGTGGCCAGCAAGATTATTCTCTACAGGCAATGAAGAAAATTTTATCAATAATCCTAACATCATACAGTTTAATTATGCCATCTCATGCTTCAGTCCTTTTTGACGAACAGCAAAGCGTCCCTTTTGCCAAAGATGTCTTTGTTATAAGTCAGAGTCTGTTACCTGAAGGCTCTTATGTATCATGGAGCATCAAGGAGGGTTACTACATGTATCTTGATAGCATCAAGCTGAAGGATGGCACCAATAGTGTTCCTTTTGCTATTGTTGAGTCTCATCAATCATCATTTGAAGATGAATTCTTTGGAAAAACTGAAATATTAAAGAAAAACCTTACCTTAATTATAAATAAGTCTGATATATCTAATTCTTCTGAGTTATTGATATACTACCAAGGATGCTCTGAAGATGGGTTTTGCTATCCAGTTCAAAAAGATGTAATTATCAATAAAATCCTCTAAATTCTATAAATTTCTGCTAAAATCTTTAAATATGAATATATTATTACTTAATGGACCAAATTTAAATCTATTAGGAAAGAGGGAAACAGAGCTTTACGGCAGTACTTCCCTGTCCGAAATTGAGTCAAATCTTAAAGAGATTGCTGCGAGCCAGAACTGCCAATTAAGCCATCTACAGACAAACGCTGAACATGAATTAGTTAATGCAATTCATCAAGCTCAAGACAATAAGGTCGATGCTATCATTATAAATCCTGCCGCTTTTACCCATACGAGTATTGCAATAAGAGATGCCTTGCTGGGAGTTGCTATTCCGTTTTATGAGGTACATATCTCAGATATTTACGCTAGAGAAGAATTTAGACATTTCTCATACCTTTCCGATGTCGCGGAAAAAGTTTTTTGTGGCTTAGGTATTAACGGCTATGAGCAAGCGCTTAGTGAAGCAATTTTAAAATTTAAAGGAGTTTAAATGGACATAAGAAAAATTAAAAAATTAATTGAAATGCTTCAAGAATCTGATCTAAAAGAAATTGAAGTAAGTCAGGGTGATGAATCAGTAAGAATCCTTAGAGGCGGACAGAGTGAAAATCATTTTGTTACTCCAGGAATGCAAACACAAATAGTTCAGCCTCCTCATGTTTTAACTGAAAAGGTTAATGATGAGAAATTAGAAATAGGTTCAGCCATTACATCTCCTATTGTTGGAACGTTTTATAGAAAGCCTAGTCCAGATAAGAACCCATTTATAAAAGTTGGTGATTCAATAGAGGCAGGTGATGTCTTATGTATCGTTGAAGCAATGAAAATGATGAACGAGATTAAATCAGATATTAGCGGAAAGATAATATCGATTGACGTAGAGGATGGCGAGCCGGTTGAGTTTGGTCAAAGAATTATTACCATTAATTAAAATGTCATTTAAAGTTCTTATTGCCAATAGAGGAGAAATTGCCCTTCGCGCCATAAGAGCGTGCAAGGAGTTAGGAATATCTACGGTTTCAGTTTATTCGGAAGGTGATAAAGACCTAAAACATCTTAGATTCTCTGATGAAACAGTTTGCATTGGTCCAACCTCTCCTATTGAAAGCTATCTGAATGTCCCTTCAATTCTTTCAGCAGCAGAGCTGACTGAAGTAGATGCTATATACCCTGGCTATGGTTTCCTTGCTGAAGATCCAGATTTTGCAGAGATGTGTCAAAAAAGTGGTTTTAAATTTATAGGACCAGATGCTAAAACAATCAGAAAAATGGGCGATAAGATTACTGCTAAAACATTAGCGGAGAAGGCTGGAATTCAAACAGTCCCTGGATATAAAGATCCGATACCCGAAGATCCTGAAAAATTTAAAGCAATTGCAAGAGATGTAGGTTATCCAATAATGATAAAGGCTACAGCTGGCGGTGGTGGAAGGGGAATGAGGGTTGTCGAAAAAGAAGAAGATTTGATTACACTAGCGCAAATTACTATGCAAGAAGCTAAAAATGCATTCGGTAATGAAACAATATATTTAGAAAAATTTATTGCCAACCCTAGACATGTTGAAGTTCAAATAGTTGGAGATGGAAAAGGAAAAGCAATTCATCTAGGAACTAGAGATTGCAGCATGCAAAGAAGGCATCAAAAAATTATAGAAGAAGCTCCGGCATTAAATTTGAATGAAGTTGCGTTAGAAATAATATTTACTGCATGTATAAAATTATGTGAAAGTATTAACTACGAAGGAGTTGGGACATTAGAATTTTTATATGAAAACGATAATTTTTATTTTATTGAAATGAATACAAGAATTCAGGTTGAGCATCCTGTAACTGAAATGATTACTGGGTTCGACTTAGTTAAAGCTCAGATGAGAATTGCCTTGGGCATGAAATTTGAAATTGACCAGAGCAGAATAAATTTTAAAGGTCATGCTTTGGAATGTAGAATCAATGCAGAAGATCCGGAGACATTTCAACCATCTCCTGGGACTATTTCAAAAATGCATACTCCTGGAGGTTTTGGGGTAAGGTATGACTCTCATATATATGGTGGTTACGTAGTACCGCCTTATTATGATTCTTTATTAGCTAAAATAATTACTCAAGCAAATTCCCGTGAGTCAGCTATTAAAAGAATGCTTAGTGCATTGGATGAGTTCTTTATTGAAGGTATAAAAACAAATCATTCTCTTCATCAAAAGCTGTTACGTGATGAGGTTTTTGTTGATAATAAACACACTATAAATTACTTAGAAAATGAGTTCCTGAAAAAAAATGAAAGCTGAATATAATCCTAGAGAAATCGAGAAAGCCATTCAAGAGGAGTGGTTAAAAGAAGATAAGTTTAAGGCTACTCCTGATGATAGAGAAAAATTCTATTGTTTGTCTATGTTTCCCTATCCATCTGGAAAGCTTCATATGGGGCATGTGAGGAATTACACAATAGGTGATGTAATTTCTAGATATAAAAGAATGAGAAACTTTAATGTTTTTCAACCTATGGGATGGGATGCATTTGGCCTTCCCGCTGAGAATGCCGCTATAGCAAACAAAGTTAGTCCTAAGGACTGGACTAATGAAAATATAGAGTACATGAAGAAACAATTAGCTTCTCTAGGTTTGAGCTACGATTGGTCAAAGGAGTTAAGAACTTGTGAGCCAGATTATTATAAATGGGAACAAGTTATTTTTAAAAGATTTAATGATCAGGGTCTGGTTTATAGAAAAAAATCATTTGTTAACTGGGATCCTGTTGATGAAACAGTTCTTGCTAATGAGCAAGTTATTGATGGAAAGGGATGGAGATCCGGAGCTCAAATTGAAATTAAAGAAATTGACCAATGGTTTATTAAAATAACAGATTATGCTGATGAGCTTTTAGAGTCCTTGGATGAAGTTGATTGGCCTGAAAATGTAAAAGTGATGCAAAGAAATTGGATTGGTAAATCTAATGGAGCTGAAATTAAATACTTAATCGAGGGGTCTGATAATTATTTAACGGCATTTTCTACAAGGCCAGATACGATTTTTGGTGTTTCATTCTTAGCAATATCACCCAATCATTCAATCTCTTTGAAGTTGGCTGAAACTGATAGCTCTATCAATCAATTTTTAGATAAGTGTAAAGAAACAAAAGCTGCAGAAGCAGATATGGCAAAAGCAGAAAAACTTGGTATTGATACTGGCCTTAGTGCAATTCATCCTCTTACTGGTAAAAAAATACCAGTATGGATAGGTAATTTTGTCTTGCTAGACTATGGAACTGGTGTTGTTATGGGTGTTCCAGGTCATGACCAAAGAGATTTTGAGTTTGCTTCTAAGTACCAAATAGAAATATTACAAGTTATTTCATCAGATGAGGAAGGCCTCCCAGTATTACAAAAAGGAAGTCTTATTAACTCAGGTATTTTTAATGGCATGACTTCAGAAAATGCTTCTGAGAAAATAGTAGCTGAATTAAAAGATAAAGATCTTGGTGAAGAGCTTGTTCAATTTAGATTAAGAGATTGGGGAGTAAGTAGGCAGAGATATTGGGGATGTCCTATTCCAGTTGTCTATGAAGACGGGGAGCCAAGAGTTTTAGATGAGAGTGAGATGCCAGTTACTCTTCCTGAACTTCCAGCTAACTCAGCGCCAATACCTCTAAGTCAAAACAAAGATTTTATTAATATTTCAGAAAACTTAAAAAGAGAAACTGATACTTTCGATACTTTTATGGATTCATCTTGGTATTACGCAAGATTTCCTTCATCAAATAATAAAGATGAAATTTTTGATAAAAATTCTAATTACTGGCTGCCAGTAGATCTATATATAGGAGGCATAGAACATGCCATATTACATTTATTATATTCAAGATTTTTTCATAAGGCGTTGAGAGATATGGGAATGGTTGAAGGCAATGAGCCTTTTAAAAAGCTTTTAACACAGGGCATGGTTTTAAAAGATGGGGCTAAAATGTCTAAATCTAAAGGTAACACCGTTGATCCTCAGTCATATATTGAAAAATATGGAGCTGATACCGTTAGGCTTTATATGATGTTTACAGCGCCACCAGAGCAAAGTTTAGAGTGGTCAGAGTCCTCTGTAGAGGGGGCGTCAAGATTTATAAAAAAAGTATGGAATCTTGTTAATGAGAGAAAATATTTAGACATAAAAGAACCTTCTATCTTTACCAAAGAAGAGACAGACTTAAGAAGAAAGTCACATACCACTCTTGTAAAAATAACTAATGACTTTGAAACAAGGCATTCATTCAACACAGCTATAGCTGCAATGATGGAGTTACTAAACTTTATACCTGACAGTTTTAAAAATGAAGATGCAGATGAGTCTAGTAAGTATTGCTTAAATGAGGCGATAACAATTTTACTTAAAACTCTAAACCCAATAGCACCTCATATATCAGAATATCTATGGAATGATTTTTATGGAGATTTTTCAGATGACAATATAGAGTCTTCATGGCCTGAGGTCCGAGAAGATCTTCTGGAAGTGTCAGAATTTGATCTAGTTGTTCAGGTCAATGGGAAAGTAAGAGGAAAAATTACTATTGATAAAGGGCTGACACAAGAAGAAATTGAGGTCTTGGCTAAGAGTATTGACAATGTTTCAGCAAATCTTAAAGGTGCTGTTATTAAAAAAACTATTTATATTAAAGAAAAGATTATAAATTTTGTTTTTTAAAAATATATTACATAATTATTCTTTGATATATCTTGCTTAGGTAGTTAATATAATTTAATGACCAGATACTCCCTTAGTGCGATCCTCTTCCTAGCTCTTTTTGTTAGTTCATGTGGATATAACCAAGTAGTTATCAAAGGCGGAGGTTTAAATTTTGATAGCATTAAGTTTGATGAATCTGTGCCACAAAATTTTAAAGACCAGGTGTCATACTTTTTTAATGTAGGTTCATCTAAAGAGAATAGCTATCTAGGCATAACAAGCTATGTAGCTAAAGAATATAATATCTATGCAGGTGATGCGCTAAGAGCTCTTGAGGGTGAAATAACTCTTATGCTGCAAGTAGAGTTAAGACTAAATGACTCTCTTGTAAGAAAATCTTTTAGCTCAACAAAAAGATATAAATCTAATGAGTTAAATCCATTCGCTCAAAGTCAAATGATTAAACTATTAAAAGAGAGCATGCAAAAGGATATTATTCAGCAAATAATGGTGGAGGTAAGTACTCTTGAAATGTGAAGCCCTGTCAATTAAAAAATATCTAGACAAGTCCCCTAATATTTTTTTTATATATGGTTCAGAAGTCATCTTAAAGAATAATTCAAAAGATATCTTAAAGAATCATTTAAAAACAAAGGGTTTTACTGAAAGAAAATTTATAAATAAAGATGGATTTAAAGATATAGAACAAGCTGTTATAGAAAATGCAGGCGGTTCTCTATTTGGCTCAAAAACAATAATTGAGATCAACCATGATCAAGGAAAAATTCCAGATCAAATAATAAAAATATTTGAAATACCAAATATTGGTGATATGGAAAATATTGCCATAATAATTAACTCACATAATGAGAAGTTAAATCCTTCTACTAAATGGGTTAAGCAGATGGATGTTTCTGCCTTAATAGTTGAGTGTAAAAAATTAAAATCATTCGAGGAAAAAATTTGGTTAAAGAATGAGCTCAGCTTCACATCAGATCAAGATAGAAACGGACTTGTTCAAAGTATCTATGAGATGAATTCTGGAAATTTAGTTGCTCAGCAAAATGAAATTAAAATTCTTAAATTGGTTTATAAAGATGGAATGAATATGGCCCAAGGGTCGGTTATAGATTCATCAGAATTTTTACCTTTTGAATTGGAGGATATGATAATTTCTAGAGATACAAAAAATGCTTTAAGGATAGTTAACTCTATTAAAAGCACTGAAGGACACTATGCCCCATTACTAGTTTGGATTGTTGGGAAGATTGTTAACAGCTCAACTAGTGCGCTTCGCAATAGAAGTCCACAAGCAAGTCTACAAAAATCTGGAGTTTGGGGTGATAAGGTCAGTGGGTATATGAGTTTTATAAAAAAACATTCATTAAAAAATCTAATTGGTCTACAAAGAAGTGTTTTTGAACTTGATTTAGCAAACAAGGGGCTTATTAAGAAAAATTTTTGGGATGAGTTAGATACTCTAATAATCAAGCTAACCGCTAACTAAAAAACTTATAATCGAAGGCTTCTTTGCATTTGAGGTAGACGGGATCTTGAGTATTAAGTGTATTGTCTAGATTTATAATTTCAGATATTGGAGCAAGACCTTTTGTTGAACTAGAGAGCCAGGCAGAAGAAGCACTTGAGAGGTCTTTAAGATCAAAAATTCCTTCAATGAATGGAATATTTATTTTCTTTATTTCATTTATTAATAGGGCTCGGGTAATACCAGGCAATATATTCTTAGATAAGGCTGGGGTGCAAACAGTCCCATTTTTAACAAAGAACAGATTCGAAGCTCCTGCCTCTGTCAAAATATTCTCTTTATGCATAATAACCTCATCACAATCATGTTTTTGAGCAGAATTCATCTGCATCACATTACCAAGAAGAGATGTGGATTTGATATCACACCTGCCCCATCTAATATCCTCACAGATCATTACTTTTAAAGTTTTTGTTTCAAAAGAAAAAGGAAGGACATATCCAAAAGTCTCAATATCCATTAATGGCTTATACATATGTGAACGGACAATATCTTGACCTCGAGTCACTTGATAATAAACATAACCATTTTCTGATGGGCAGTTTGATATAAGTTGTGTTATTTCATTGCTTGCTTGTTCTATATCCAATGCTATTGAGAGTTCATTGGAACTCCTTAATAGCCTCTCTATATGCATATCGAAAGCTATAGCTTTAGAATTATAGAAAGGAACAACTTCGTAGATACTGTCAGAGAATGTGTAAGCCCTACTTAAAGGAGATATTTTAATATTTTCTACTAAGTCAAAACTCCCGTTGAATACTCCCTCAATCTGACCCATTATCTGCCATTCCAAATAAGCCAAAGACCCATAAGACAAATTTAGACCAGAGTCTTCCAAAGAAGCCTTTTGCCTCAATATCCTGTAAGGCAACAAGGTCAGACACTAGAATAACTTCGTCGTTACTACTAATTTCAAGTATTCCAATTTTTTGACCGATGCTGATTGGTGCTTGAATATTATTCTGATATTTATAATTAATTTTTAGGTCTTTAAAATCTTTCCTAGGTAGCGTAATGGAAATATCATTTGCAAAACCCAAACTCAGAGTGCCTTCCTGACCACCCCATATTTTAATATTCTGATATTCTTTATTGGCATCTATTACTTTCTGAGTTACATACCACTTAAACCCATACTCTAATAATCTTTGTGATGCCATAAATCTGTCATTTTCTGTTTTACTTCCAGC
>Ga0209384_1000306_pt1 | contig 33282 bp, 52 predicted proteins | sample CoawatmetaG05DNA_FD_187511 | JGI IMG/M metagenome (GOLD analysis project Ga0209384, IMG submission 187511) | Marine microbial communities from the West Antarctic Peninsula - Coastal water metaG058-DNA (SPAdes) (version 2) | ecosystem: Environmental > Aquatic > Marine > Coastal ... | reverse complement strand
CAAATTTCTTTGATTGTTGGAGCCAACTCTTTCTTTTTTTCTTGATTCATATAAGCCATTATTCGTTTCCTTTTATTAAATTGATGATTAATCTCTCATTTCTCATACCATAATATAAGGTAAAAACTGCATACAAGTCAAGTCTTTTCTTTGATTATTTTATTATTTTTTATATAGGGTGGGTGGTAAGGACAATTAGCACATTTACTACCACAGCAAAATCCTCTTTTGATTAGGTAATCCGTAGGTAGTGGCTTTAACTTACTTTCTTTACATAAAGGTTTCATAAGTCCTCATCAGCCTCATCCCAATATAATTCCTCACCAGGCTTATTAATCATAGACTCATACTTATCTTCAGCCGTTACATTATCATCGCCGGTATAATCAATACCATAGTTTGTATAGTCGTAGATATAACGCTGTATGTCTTTGGGTTGTATGTATAAGCCTTGAGAGTTCATAGGTTTAGTTCTACGGAATAACTCCTGTTCCTTACAGATACGCTTATAGATATAATGTCCTAGCTTATTAAATATCATTATTCCAAAACACCCCTGTATATGGTACTCTTAATAAGTAATAGTATTTACTATCGATGCTAAATACTTCGTTCTGCGCGAACTGATTGGTGAGTTCAAAAACTATTCTATCTGTAATAATATCCTCTATCTCTTGCGAGTAGATTGTCGATAGACCATTGAACGACACCGGTTTAATTATCTCTATAGATATAGGACAACTTACATCATGACTGGGTAATAACCTATAAGGTATCATCTCTACATCACTCTGACCCTTAGCAGTACAGAACAACAGAGTGAGTAAAACCAATACCAAGTGAACTATCGTAAACAACTTTTTCATTACTAACTTCCTTTATTTTCTATTTTATTAATTCTTTCAATGACATCATCCAAAAATATTCTAAGCTCTTCTATCTGTTGAGTGAGGTCTTCCAATTCATCCTTGGTTGCTATATTAGTATTGTACTTGTCCGGATTTAATATCACATTCTTTAAGTGGTTATACTTACGTTCTAGTTTATCCGATAGCTTACTACTGATTTTATCAGATTGTAGCTTATCCCAATTATCAGACACCGGTCAGTCATCCATCCATATAAACATAATGGGTAGTATAACGCAATGGTTAAAAAGAAACGCACATAACAATAGCTTAATCATAAGTATATCAGACACTAGGATAGCTCCTCAATCATCTCTGCTCTACTCCTAATACCAATGATACGCTTAACCTCTTTTGATTCTTGTTCTATCACAGTAGTGGGTATGGAACGAATACCATACTGATTGGCCAACTTAGGGTTCTCATCGCCGTCAATAAACTGAATATCAAATCCTTCATTGGAAAGCTTTTGCATAATCGGTTTGAATTGCTTACAAGGCCCACACCACTTAGCACTAAAATATTTTGCTGTTTTCATCACTCACTCCTTAATATGCTGTTTTTATTTTATCTCTTATCATTTATGATAAGGATAAAGTATTAAATTATATAGGAATCTAAAACCAGGTCCGATTCACGAACAGGTATGAGCCCTGCGTCATTATGACATACTTTGGCGATTAACGACTTAATGCCACCAGGTATGTCATTCTGTCATCAAGCCTCTCCTACTTCCATATGTTGTTGCCAGTAGTTTTTCTCAAGCATTATAGCTGATACTATGGTTTGTACGAACTCCTCGTCATCCTTGAGCAGCTCAGGTATCTCTTTGGCATCCATCCACATCTGTATCATCTCCTGTTCTATTACCTCTAACATAGCGAAGGCTTTACTTTGTTCATCTTCGTTCATAGTAATACTCCTTGTCTGTTATACTATAAATATTGTCTAGCTAAATATTATTCAGCTTACCGCTAAAATCAAATATAGTATCAAATCACTATACAAGTCAAGTCTTTTCTTAAATCAAATTTGAGCGGTGGTGAAATAACTAGGTAACAAACCTATCTGAAATGAAAGAACAGAAAAACCACCGCGTCCAACCAATAGTAGAATAGTGGGGATTCGAACCCCACAGCCCTTCTTGTTTCCCGAGCGCCGCTTCTAACAAATAGTAGAATGGTGGGGATTTGAACCCCACAGCCAATCAAACAAGACTCAAGCAATCAACTCTCTATCTCTACCGACTCCATTAGACTCAGAAGATGATTAGTCCTCCTCAACGCCCTTCACTCTAATTTTTAATAACCTCACCTCATCCAACCCCTTAATATACAGAGAATAAATGACAAAGTCAAGGTTTATTTTAACTTTTTTAGGGAACGCCAGAGGCCGTCACTATTAGAACTATTACGCCTTGACATCACAACCAGCAGTAGCTTTTAACTTTAGTTCCCTTAAATTTTCAATGAACCGTTGAATCAGTAGTTCTTTCCCCTCATTCAACACCTTAATATACACATAATAAATGAGTAAGTCAAGGTTTATTTCAATTTATTTTATTCGCTATTTGCCTTCCTCGTATAGCCTATTGGATTCTTCTTAAAGGCTGCAAACTCAGCCCTTGTCGCTTCCCTTTCAGCCTGCCCAGCAACCCTAACCTCTAGCTCCCTACCACCTATGTTTAACACCTGATACTTCACACCATTCTTAACCCTAAACTTCTTAGCCTTAGGTTTGTTTTTGAACTTTCGTACTAATCTCATTGTTTATTCCCTTTATTCATTACCTAAATATACCGAATTCTGCGCAGAATGTCAAGTCTTTTCTTCATTTATTTTCATTGGTTAGCTCGCCAGGCACGTGAATGAATGCCTACCCGGCTGTGAGAGAGCTGGTAAAATAAACCTTGACTTGTATATGCATTTATGTGTAAATTATAGGTTGGCTGGGATGAAATATTAATAGGTTTGGATTGTTCACTCAGTAGAAAACAAATTACCTACAGCTTTTTGGAATTGTCGGATGTTTTTAGGCTGTTTTACCTTTAATCGCTGTCCTTTCATGATAAAGAAGCAGTTAAAGCATAGTACTCTGAGGTTTATTAGGGATTTATTGGTGGAATCGTCATCCATATAGTCCAGCATCAGCGGTTTAGTCATATCTGAGGCTCTATATCGCTCTTCACCACAGTTTGAACACTCTTCCTTAAGGTAACCTTCGCGAAAGCATCGATGAAGTAGCTTCGTATCACTATAGTTAGGATTATTTCCAGCGAAAACACTCTCTAGCTCAGTCGGCTTATGCCCACCCGTGGTAGTATGCTTAATTCCCTTCTGTGACTCTACAGGTTGGAACACCTCATAGAGCTTGGCATACTTCTTAAAGGTATTGTAAGCCACATTGAGTAGCTTAGCCGCTTGTTTCATCGACTGAGTTTCGTTAATCGCCCAAACTATCCTACTTTTGCTTAATTTAGCCATAAAAAGCTCCTATTCTGTCATTTTGACACACCGATAATATCATCTCCAAGGGTCGCCAAAGTCTGTCATAGTGACACACGCGTAGTATATAAAAATATAACTGATACCCATTTGATTTAGTGTATATTAAATAAGTAGGTAGTAGTGTCAAAAAAGGGGTTAAAGTGGGTTAGGTCTCATCCCACCAGAGTTTGAAGGCAATACAGAAGATTATTAGGCTCACAATGATTTGCTGTAATTCGCTCATCATATCCTATGCTCTGAGTTTAAACTTATCCGTATCCACATAGTTATAAATATAAAGCTTGTTCAATACTTGTTCAAATCTATATCATCAATGGGGCTAAATCGTCTTATATGGAGGGCTTATATTAGCAGAGTAACATTAGGGAGAGAGCGCGGTTAGTCTCTCTCCCTTCTTCAGAGCTTATCTTACTACAATAGGTAAATAATATTTTACTTTAACTGGCCTGCCATTCTGCATTGCTGGACAGAATGTAAGTTTATTAACTGCATCTAATACAGCATCATTAAATTTTATATCAAATGTATCTACTATGATTGGATTTTCTACCACACCGGCTTTATTAACATCGAACTCAACCTTTATCTTGCCCGTATCATATATCAGTATGTTCTTCAGTAACTTATCTAAATTCAAATCGTTTGTTAGTTTGGGGTATTGACTTCTCTCATCCGATGAATTGTAAGGCTCTTCGGCTAAAAGATTTTGGGCTGTCAATGAGCCCCATACCATTAGTATTGCAATTGATTTCATTTTCTTCTCTCCTATATCTTCTCTTCGGTTTAAGCTTTATTGCTTATCACCACTTATGATTATATATAGTTAATTAAGTAAAGAAAACCTATTGATTTCTTTTTTATTCTTTTATTTTCTATGTGGTTTTATTATGTATTGCCTCTTATACAATTCCTTCCCCGATGAATCTATTTTAGCATACCGAACTTGGATTCTTTCCCACTTGTAGTGTCTCGTGCAGTACAAATCATATACTTGATTCATTTCCATCCCCAGCCCTTTCTTGTAATCATGCACGGTTCCATTCCTATCTATGATTGGGAAGTAAATCATTTTTTCGGTTGGCCTGTCAATCACTGCACCGACACATCCCTGGATTGATATCACCACTGCTATGGCAATCACCCAAATCACAATGCTCCACCACTTAGGCAGAATAAACAACCAATTCCATCGCTTTGGTTTTCGCTGTCCCGTATAATTAAACCCCATCAAAACTTATCCGTCCAATCCGATAATCCAATTGATAGCATTGATAGTAAACACACTCCTATTAGCCAATACTCATTGTAATGAGCTGATAAATATTCCATTGATTCTCCTTCTTTATAATCTATTTTTGGTCTTCACCTCTAACCCGTCTGCTTTCTTTATTAATCCAAAAGATGTGGTCGTCTAGCTCTTCGGCTAGGAACTGAACACGTGCTAATGACTCTTTCTCTTCGTTAAATCCTTTGATAAATTTCAAGAACCTTTTAATCGTTTTAATTTTCATAACATCTCTTCCATTTCTTTCGATAACCTCTCTTCCAATGAAGGTTTACCTTTAATCGAAGAGGCTTATCTATTACCTAAGTACTACTCTCTGGTGAAATCTACCTTAGTAGATTTTACCTTTGGTGTCAATGATATTAAGCGATACACGTATTCACATGCGTTTTCGGTGTCTCCGGCCATTGACACCCTTCGGTAATATATATATGTTTAGTAAGAAATAATTATAATCTATTTGAATAAATCATATAATTGTTTGAAAAACAATCCGATAAAACCAGCGCCAATCGTACTTCTCCACTTTCCAGCGGATTCTCTGAATTGACTATTTTGTTTTGTCTCAGCCCACAAGCCATTGTTGGGATTGAATAAATTCTCCTTAATGAAACTAAGAGAGTCCTCTGTTTTAAGATGAGCCTTTTCATTATCTGTTGTCATTTTTTCTATATTTTTTTTGAGTTCATCTATCTTCAAATGTACTATCTCAAATTCCTTCCGGTCATTTTGATTCATTTATCCAATCTCCGTTCTAGTTATATCTTGCAAGTTTCTAACTATAAATAAATATACAATAGTTTAATTATTCACCAACTTTTAGTGATTTAACTTTGATATTTCTCCTCTTTCGGGGTTTGGGTTTGGTTTGATTTTCTAACTTGAATATCTCCTCTTTCAGAGCATTCCTCACAAAGATATGGTGAGTTATTTCAGCATCTAGTTCCGCATTTCTGCTCGATGTCATTACACTACAGACAAAGAATCCAGCTACAAAACCTGTGAAAACACCCAACCATATCCAACCGATTAGTACCATATCCATCTACTTACTCTTTTTCTTATCTTCTAGCAAATTGACAATAGCACTTAGTTTGTTCTCTATTGCAGCTAAAAGATTAATCATTTGATTTTGTGTCTTTTCATCCATGACTATACTCCTGTTTGTTGTTTATTAAAATCTTTATATATCTTTACCTTTACTATTTCAGGTATCACTATGTCCGCTGTCTTTGGATACTGAAACAACGGGTGTTTTAAATTCTTTAGAGCTGTTCTCTTTTCATTCTTACTACCGAGCAGATATACATACCTATGTTTTCTTAGCTCTTTCTTTACCCAAAAATCCTTCTCTACCAAGCCCTTCATCTTTTCTATGTCGTTTGTTCCATAGTATGGAAATATGGTTCTTCCGTGTTGCCACTTACCTTCCTCTTCCCACTTAAATAACCAGCTATCATTAGGTCTTATCCTATTACCTTGATACAACCAGTTAGTAGCCTGATATATTGTACCCACATGACCTTGTTGTGGATCTGAGTATGATATCAGAGCCTTTATATCTTTTCTATTCTTCTTTAACCAACCGAAGCCTTCTCCTATTAGATAAGATTCTATATTATTACCATAACCATCATGCACAAATAACCTTACTAATTCATACACACATTCTCTTGGAACAGCAGTTGAAATGGAAGCACCTGAATGTCTACCTATTGGATCTCCATAACATATCGTACCGATTAACTTCTCTTCTGGTTCATCAAAGAATTGGTGTTCTTTACCTGTAGTATAGTATAAACCTAAAGCCACACTACACTTAGTCCATTGTTTTGAGTAGTGGTATTTAACCACCATATCTTTTGCAACCTTTCTATGTATTTCCCTAACCGATAACTTTGAGGTATCTACATATTTCAATAATTCACCTCAAATTTAAAGTAATCGATTTCATCTCCATAAAGCTGTTTTATCTTATACACACATTCACTGGTTAGCATTAATTTATTTTGTGGAATACCATTTTTTAAAATATTTAAATTTAAAACATCTTCGACAAAATCATATTTATCCAATTTAGTATCAATATCATATTTATTTTTTAATAAAGCATTATGTTTATCTTTCAATATTTTTTTGACTTTATCTTTACTTATAGAAAACTTAGTTTCATATAAATCTGGCAATATCTCATTAATTTTATTTAAATTTATGTATTGATTAACTTTTAAATATGCGGGTTCAAATATCCACTGCTTATTAAAATGATGGTCTCCTCTAACATTACATTTATGGCGTATTATCCAGTCTAAAAAATAATTAAATGAAAACCTCCTTTTCAAATGACTGGTTGATGAATCAATGCCCAAGAATTTGTTAAAATACATACTAACAACTCTATCATATGTATTTCTAAAAATACTAAAAATATAGTAGTTATCAAAATCATTAAAATTAAATTCATCAATTGCATTTTTATTTTTTAAATTGATAGTTTCAATGTAACTTATAACAAAAATCTTGGCCCTCTTTTCTTCCCAAGAACCTTTTTGATTTAAAATATCAGAGTAATTTGATAAATCACCAATTTCTAAATAATTGAATGTTTTTTCTAAACTCGTACATCCAGATTTTGGAAAAGTAATCATTACATATTTTTTTTTATGATTAACGTGTAGTCTCATTTTAAGATTTATTCTCCTTCCTCATCATTGAGTATTTCAGCATTCTCATGCACTACCACAATACTACCGCTCATTTCCGATGGTGTCTCTTCGTAGTCCAACTTCATCTGAATAGCCTCAGCCTCTATTGCTGTTGCTAGTATTTCTAATTCTTTTTGTTGTTCCTCTGTTAATTTATCGTTCATGTCTTTTCCATATCCAAATAGTCCCCTTCTTCTTTCCACCATTGCCTGTTTGGGTCTGATGATGGTTTTCTTCTAAAAGCATATTCTTTAAGTTCAAATTCTTTTTCTGTCATAACTGTCCACAACTCATCAAATCTTTGTTCGGATATTTGTTTCCTACCCATAAAATAAAACTTAGCTGCTACCAAGCCATATTTATCATCTGTTTTGTATTTAGATACAATCTCATGTTCACGTCTATTAACTAAAACCCACTCCATTTAATGTCTCCTTAATCAAATATTATATTAAAATTTCCATAAGTTTTTTCATATTTCCAGTTGTCATAGTAAGCATATAATATTGTTGCTGTATCTCCAACCATAGTTTTTACAGGTGCTATCATAGTATTTACCTCACCATCTTCTCTACTATAGGAAGCGCCATTTACGATTGGAACTTCATAGCCAGTAAACCACGTGATATATGTTGTATCATACCCAACATAAGTCATATCATCAGTTAAACCATTGTTAGCTATAACATAACCAAAATCATCCCCTACTATCCAATGATGAGAACTAGCCCATGCAAATTTAATAATATTTACTGGATTTTCATCTCTATACACATGACCACTTATTCTGTGCAATGTTTGCCATTTTGATGTGTCTATCTTTAGGTGACAATAACCATTAGCATCTACCTCTAATCTACTATCTAATTCAAATACTATTGAAGATCTTTCATTTGCCTCATTTTCATTTTCTACTCCAGGACCAAATGGGTTACTTTGTTCACAGCCTATAAATAGGTTAAGAGTTATTAGGGTTGTTACTCCATAACTTACCAGTCTTTTTATTCCTTTTAATCTGTTCATTAGCTTCTACTTCCTTCCAAGTTTTCTTTGGTTTCTTTGGTTTCTTTTTGGTTTTAACTACTTCTTCGTAAGTATCTTCTTCAAGCTCTTCCCAATCTCTGTAGTTTATTGTCATCTCATCTTCTCCTAAATATACTCAACTTTTACCACAAAGTCAAGACATTATTTTCCATTTTGTAATTAAATCTAAAAACTCTGATACAGAATGTGTAGTTTTTGTCTCATCTATTATAGTAATCGTTTCCAGTATATCTGGATTTGTTGTAACTATATTGTCCAATGCCTTAAAGCCATTACCTGTATAAAACGTTCCAAATGATTCTTCTCCTAAAATGTTGTCATCCCAAATGTCATCTACGGAATCACCCTTTAATAATATATAGTATGTCATTTGTCTAAAATGTAATTTTTATTTATAAATTCTATTATATCACCTTTAGGCTTCCAACCTAACACATCTCTAGCCTTGGTGTCTGTATTTAGAGTTTCTCTCATCTCACCTGGCCTAGCATCGATATACTCTGTAGGATATTCTCCAAATGCTTCAGCTAATTCATTGATAGAACGATTATTACCATTACCCAACTCAAATGATTCCCCATTGAACTCAGCCATAAATAAAGACTTACCGCATCTAACTAACCCATCTACAATATCACCGACATAAGTGAAATCCCTTCGTTGTTCTCCATCGCCAGTAATAGTTAGTGGTTCTCCATTACTGAATTGTCTTTGGAATATACCCAGCACATTACAATAACTACCTTCGTTTGCTTGATGTTCCCCATATACATTATAGAATCTACAAATAGAAGTTGGAACATCAAAGAGTTTATTATATAATTCTATCAGATGTTCGTTCTGCCACTTAGTAAAGGTATAAGGGTTAGCATACACATCACCTGTAACCGAAGATGAACCAGCATATATAACTGGTGTATTACTGTGCTTAGCCCAATCTAATACATTGATGGTTGCCAACGGACCTGATTTAAATGTATCAACAGGTTTCTTAAATGATGGTACAATTCTTGGTAAAGCAGCTAAGTGGTATATCACATCAACTGTCTCTATCTGACAATCACAAGAAAACTCACAATAACAATCATCCCACAAAGCCCACCAAGTCGACTCTGATAAATCTCTGTGATGGTATTCACATCCTTCTTGTTCATTCTCCTTCTTACCTGTTGAGTAATTATCTACTGATGATACCACATGTCCATCTTTTAATAACCTTTTGATTAAATTAGTTCCGACAAACCCTGCACCACCTGTTACTAAGACTCGCATACTATCAGCTCCTTTTCATATGTTTCTAATGACTTAATATTAAATTTAAATATACCAAACTCCATATTGCCAAGTTCACCACTATCCATTATCATCTCTGATATATTAACTATTATTTGAAAGTTTTGTGGTGTTAGCTTTTGTGCATCAAAACTAATAATTATATCATTTGTTTTTTCTGAATCAAAAGAATAGATTCTCTCACTTAAATCAAACTGTGTGTCTGGCTGTTCTTTGTTAATGTAATCTTCTACAAATGTATCAACATAAATCTTAGAACACCACGGTTCTAATTCTTTTAACATATTATAGTCACAATTCTCTACTACAAATCCTATGTCATATTTATGTGGCACTAATGGTTTAAGATAAGCATCATGTTGAACCATATGTCCCCACTTACGAATGAAGTTACGGGTGCTTCTTAGATTCTGAGCCAACCACTCTGAACTCTCTCTATTTTTCATAAAGACTTGACCAGCAGGATTTCTCATAGCCCCATCCTTAAATCTACTACCTCTACAAGTCATATGGTATACAAACCCTTGCCAAGTCTGTATTGTCTTATAACCAGCCAATACAAATCTATTAAATATATCTGAATCCTCTTTTGATTGTGGAGCATATAATGGATCATGTCCACCAACTGCTAAGAAGTCATCTTTATACATAGCCCACGGAGCAAAGATACCTTGTGTATATTTTTCTGTTCTTTCCTCATTCAACCACGCCATTAACCCTTGTTCATCAAACTCTTCAGTTTCTATTCCAAAGTCTTTTAGTACCTTTTCAGGACCATCGGGATGTAGTGGTGGTTCTATTCTAGTAGCAGATACAACACTACCTCTCGTAAGCTTTTCCAATACAGCCTCATCCATACCTGGACAAGCATACATATCAGCGTGATATATCATTATAATATCATTTGTAGCATATTCATTTACCAATGTATCGTAAAGTATTGTATGACCTAAACGAGTAGGACCATCATTGCGATGTATTTTTACATTCTTATCTTTCTTAGCAATTTCTTGCATCCATTCCCAAGTCCCATCATCAGAGAAATCATCAGCCCAACATATCTCATGACCTTTGTCTAAGTTTTTTCTGATACTATTATAAGACCATTTAAGATACTTTAGGTTGTTTCTACTTGGTTGTATAAAACTTATTATTCTATCATCTACCTTAATCATATAACTTACTCCATTTCTTTAATTTTTCTTCTTTTAACTTCATACGGATTTGAACATCTTCCCAACTGACTAAATCATAATCGTGTATCAACTCTATCATCTGTTGAACATCACCAACCTCTTCCAATAGTTTATCATTATCATAGTATGTATCGCAACGAATTGCTTTACTACATGCCTGAATCAACTCACCACATTCTTCCATTGTGATTGTTAATAGTTCTTGCAATTTATTATCCATTTTTTAGTTCCTCTAATATTTTTGTTATGTAAGGTGTAAATTCACTTTCATTGTATTTAGAAAACTTATAATTTTTTCTACATGACTCAGCACACTCTATGTAAAAATCTTCATCGTTTTTTAAGTCTCTTGCATATTGTTTAGCTGATATCATATCACCATCCCTAACTGTAAGTTGTGGGTGTAGTTCTTCTTGTGTATCTAACCCCTCGTAGCCAATACAAGGTATACCGTGAAATGCACAATTCAATGCAAATGTACCAGCTGCATGTGTCGGCATCAGATGAACCCCATACTTAAACTGACTTAGATTATTTATCCACTCTGTCCAAGTCATATAAGGAAAATGATTTATATCCATCTCATCTTCTCTATCAATCTTCCTACCCATTGAAGGCGCTGATATTGGCACTCCAAACTCTTGAGCTACTATATAAGAATCAAATCCACCATACCATCTAACCATATTTCCACCGATGATTACTTTATCTTCTTCATAAGCCTTTGGACTTGGCAAGTCTCCATACTCATCCATCATAGTATCACATTTAGGAACTATACCTAATTTTTCGGTTAACATTAGTGTTGGCATTTTGTGTACAGGTTTATTTGTAATACCCTTATAATAATTCACATCTTTGTGGTTATGAGCAAATAACATATCAAACTCTGAAAGAGCATTGAACCACCAAATCTGTTGTTCCATTGTGTAGTCTTGAAATAACCAATGTGGACCTTCTTGCATTGATATGGTTTTCTTACATAACTTCTTCAAGTCACCCATCATATCAAACTTCAACAACTCTTCTGTCTTTGTTTTTGGTAGAGTTACAATACCGAAGTCAAAATGGTTCTCACCAAAATGCTGTAATACTTCTGATATTTGAAAGATAGGATAATGCTCAGCTCCTAATGTGTACATCGTAGCTACATCATTCCTCATATTAGGATTATCTAATCCAACCTTACCTTGCCATCCACCTTCGGTGAACCAAGCTATTTTATAGTCTTTTAACATTTATTAACCATCTCCAGCATTTCTTCCGTGGACATCTTTTTAGCACTAGCAGAGTTATAAGGTTTTGATAACTTATTAAACTCAGTATTCTTTTGGGCTCTTATATGTATATCATCATCATATACAAAAGTATTAGATATTTCCCTTTCGGATATTAAATCCTCATCAGTTTTTTCACCTGCTCTTTTACCAACTATCTCTATATCATCAGATATTACTTTAGCTAAATCTAGCATATTCACACACTTCATCTTATATGATTTCACAAACCCACCACCATATTTTTTAGTAAAATCAATAGTTCTGTTGATTAAATTAGCAGCATCTTCTTGTGTAAATATCAATCTATTCATATCTGGATCTGTAAGTTTTAATGGTTTACCTTCTGATTTTAACTTTAGCCAAAATGGTAATACTGAGCCATTACTATGAGCCACGTTAGCAAACCTAGTCAAAGCAAATCTACTTCCGTTGTCATTATTACTATTCATAAAGACTCTTTCCATCAAATACTTTGAAGCACCATATACACTCTCTGATAAGCAAGCTTTGTCTGTGCTAACACCAATGGTTATTGGAACATCATTTATAATACTAGCCTCAACTACATTCAAACTACCCATAACATTTACGTTGCAACCAGCGATTGGATTCTGTTCCATCAAGTCAATATGTTTCATAGCAGCTGCATGAACTACCACATCCGGCTTTACTTCTTTAAATACCCTAAGTAGTAAAGATTTGTCCTCTATGTTACCAACATAACATTTTACATCAGGAAACTCCCTCTTTAAATCAGTTATCTTTTCTTCATTCCTACTAATACTGATATACTCATTATCATTTTTTGATATTAGAGCTTTACCTACAGTTCCAGTTCCGCCTGTTATAAGTACTTTCATTCTAACTCCTAAATGCCATTTTATTTTCGTAATCAACTTTTATTCGTGGATAAAATTTCTGTTCTAAATATCTAAAAATATCTTGATCTTGTGAACCTTTAGGATAATCTTTAGGTTCGCTAACTAAATATTCTCTATATGCATCCATAGTGACTCCGTGTGGTATAGCATATTGCATAGCCTCTTCAACCATTTCTTTAATAAAGGAAGTCTTACCTATATAAACTCCGCTATTCAAATATCTTCCTTTAGAATTAATTCCATCAACCCATGTCTTAACCTCCGGCATACAATTATACCCATCTGTAGAATGGGTTGACATGAATAAAGCCTCACAATCAAAAGCCTCAAAAGTATCTATGACTTTTTGTGGATTATCTTTAAAAATGACATCTACAGCATCACAGCACATAAAATATTCAGTAGTACACTCATTAGAATTTAAATAGTTATATAGCATTTCAAATTTAAATGTATTCCTCCAAGGTAATCTATCATCTGTTAAAATCACTAGCCCATCTATACCGAGATATTCCAATGATTTTTCTAATACAGATATTTTATCCCACCCCTCTAAAGAGTCTATCATTCTTTCTGTCATTGGACCTTTATTTCTACAAGTGGCTATTGTTAAATTTTCTGGCATTTTAAATGCATTTTTGTAATCATCTCGTTGTAAAATTGCTTCTAACCATTTTTTTACTAAATGTCTGTCGTGAATCATCGGAGTTTTATTTACGCTTCTCATTTTTTAATTTTTCCTGTTTTCACATTAAATAATTTTTGAACAGCTGACGTGTAATGATGCTCTGATGTATTATTCTTATGTATAAACCCTCTTTCACCCTCTATACAATATTTACTAACTCTTTTTGTATTAGATATAAATCTTGTCTTATCAACCAATTCCAAATTATCGCTTTCGTATAAGAAATCTCTGAAATTTCCATCGCTTGAGTTCCAATCTGTTAAGTCTTGGTGACCTTCAGGAGTATGTGTTTCTCCTATTCTTGTAAGAGAAATATCATCCATACTAAATTTACCACCCATTTTATTAATTAAATCTTTTGTATAAAATCCAAAACTTCCTCTAGGCGTCATAGCCTTTGGAATATACTTAGAATACCCATTTCCAACATAATGCCAGTCTAAATTATTTTCAACCAATTCAATATCAAATTGATCTCTACCAACTCTTGTTTCAACTAAAGGTTTATATAAATTTATTCTATCTTCACCCAATATATCATCAAATAGTGAATCTGAAAGCATTATATTATCGTCATGAGTTATAAAAAACATATCATAATCATTATAATCGTAATCTTCAGCCCATTGGTTAAAAACTTCCATATCACCCATCGTATTTGGCTTTTCAATGTATTCCCAACCATATTGAGTTATATCCTTTTCAGTTAAAACCGATTCATATAAAACAGAATCTAAATAATGCAATAAATTTTCCCCATTATAAGACCGAGCTTTATCTTTTTCCTTAATTGTATTTTCATTCTCTGGATGTCTGTGTGATATTACAAATGAATCAATTTCCCACCCAGTCGGTTTTTGTTGAGTCAACATTTTTTCATAGAATTGTGATGGGTAATGCCAACCACAAGTAATAACTGCCATTTTTTTCATACTACCATCCCTTATTTATCGTATCACAAACTCGCTCTACATCTTCAAAACTCATTTTATGGTGCAATGGTAAAACTAAGTAATTGTCATCTATCTGATCCATATTTGGAAATTCTAAACCCTTTACAAATTCTTTAAAAATAGTGTATCTATCGTTTCTAAAGTGCATTTGATTAGATTCTATTTTGTTTTCAGACAGCTTAGTTTGTAACCCATACCTATTTTCTACACAAATAGTGAATAACCATGCCCCATGCTCATCTTTCCTATGACTGCCAACTATATCTACATCAACTGTATTTAATTTATCACAATAATGATTGAATAATTGCTTTCTTTTATCTAAAGCCCCATCAAGCTCTTCTAATCCAGCCAAACCAATTGCAGCAGCTATATCGGACATCTGATATTTATATCCAACTTCGGTAATATCATTTTCCCATATTCCATTCTGTTTCGCTTTTCTATCTATACCAAACCATCTAACTCTTTTAGCTTTATCTTCCAAATCCTCGTTAACCAACAACATACCGCCATCGCCAGTAGTAAAATGCTTTATTGCCTGGAATGAATACATAACATAATCGGATAGTTCTGAAAGATGTTTTCCTTTATAAGTAGTACCTATACTATGAGCAGCATCTTGGATTATTGGTATGTTATATTTAGAAGCAATTTGGTTTAATCTGTCCATATCATTGCACAGTCCACCATAATGTACAGGAACTATAGCTTTTGTCTTTTCATTAACCAACGATTCAACATGATTTAAGTCCATGTTTAACGTATCGATATCGACATCAGCAAACCTTATCTTAGCGCCCATGTGTAAAAGTGGTATATTAGTTGCAGTGCATGTAAACAGTGGTACAATAACCTCATCACCTGGTTTAATATCACACAATATATATGCCAAATGAAGTGCAGATGTGCCTGAGTTGACACTAATTGCTTTTTTATTACCACCAAATTTATCTTTGAATTTACTTTCAAACAAATCAACTTTAGGTCCTTGACCAATCCATCTACCTGAAAGCGTATCTGTCACATATTCAATTGCCTTAGAACCGATAAATGGGTAGCATACATTTATATTTCCAGCCTTATCATCCATTAAAGCCATATCATTAATCTTTTTTTTCACAACATCCTCTTTTATTTATTTCCATTAAAAACCACCCCATATAATTGTAATAACTCAACTTCATATTTATCACAAATTCTTTTGACTCTATCTTTGAGACTTAAAAATAACTCAACATCATTATTTAAATCAGTATACAAATCTTCACTATCTAACATAATATGTTTAATTTTTCCAGTATCAAATAGTCTATCTAAATTCAAGACTCCTTTCAAAGTTTCTATTTTTGGTACAAAGCTTGTATACTCTGGTAACAAATCACAAATCAAATTAACTTCAGCCACCTCTTCTATGTTAGATGTAGCAAAGTATTTTATATTATCATACTTTCCCAATACTTCTATAGAGTCTTTAAAAGAAAGAAATGGTACAGGAGGTTTAGATCTTCCCTTTGGATAGTCTAAGAATATTTCATAGTCTCTATTTAGAAATTGCTTTAACTGTTTCATGTCTCTGACATGAGCCATATTAATTCTTATCACGACATCCTCTACTTTTTCAAACTCTGGCAAAGTTAACAAATGATTAGATATTAATATCATCTTTTTTCCTCCAATTTTGTATTTAAGTATTTAGCTCCCAACGATAGAGCAACAGCAACTACGACATCATCAAATGGTACAACAGTTGGATACCCATAGTTCCAAGCGATAACAAAAATTAACCAAATAAAGAATACTTTATAATTGATTTTCTCTCCTTATATTTGTTGCTGATATTTCTTTTATATTATCGGGCGGTATTAGTTCATTAAAATCATAACCTACATCACGACCATAGTTTACAGAGTCAATAGGTGGTATCTGAATTAGTTTTATGTAACCAGATTCTATTTCATTCGAGAATCTGTCTAAGATTAATGAGGTTACACGATTTTGTGGATATGGGTTATTCTCCGGTTCAGTATCATGTATATCCATCATTGCTATACATACCCTCTTACCTTTTGATAACATCTGCCTCACACACCATTCATGACCATCATGAAAAGGTTGAAATCTTCCTATATAAAGTGAATATCTTTTAGAACCCATAATTTAATAACTCCAAATCTCTTTTATAAAACTCAGAAACGGATTCTTTTATTTTATTATCATAATAGTTTCTATAATATTCATGTGTGGAATTATTAACATTGGGCAAATTAGTATCCAAACCCAATCTCGTTGCTATAAATTCCCAATCACGATTTAAATTTTCGTATCTGCCTATAAAATCAACAAATTTACTTTTGTCTTTGTATTCAATGTATTGGCACAGCGGAGACCAATGATCATTTTGTGTCAATCCATCTTTAGTTAGCCAACCCATACCATCATTATTTTCAATAAACTTCTTAAAATCTAAATGGGCATACGGTGGTGTTTTTTCAGAAAATGCTTTCCAACCAGAAACTAATCTTTCGAAAGGATTTCTTGCAAACGTAAAAACAAAATATTTATTTTTAATTTCTTCATCTGACAATCTCCAAAATAAACTATCTTTATTTAATTGAACTTCGTGTGCGCCTACACCTTTCATATTATGTCTGTACATAGCCGTACCAGCAGTTCTGCCTGGTTTAAAATAAATAAATTTCTTTTCTTCTGAAAATATAGTTGTGAGAAATATATTATCTTTAATATGATTTATAAGTTTAAAATTCACAATAAACTAACCTTTATTTAAAAAAATCAAATCTCTCTGAACTATTATATCTCCATCATAATGCTCACCGACACTCATTCTTTCCTCAAACCCAATCTCATTCATATAGTCAATAGTTTCTTGACTGTCAGGTGCGCCCTCATTATATGGTATGAAAGAAACTTCCATTATAACTACCTTTGCTCTACTAACTAAATCTTTACCACCTTTTAATACATCTATTTCAGAACCTTGTGTATCTACTTTTATAATATCAAATACCGCATCATCTTCAAATATATTATCTAATATCTGTAGAGTCACTTTACTTTCTTGTACTAGATGTGGTATATCCCAATAGTTAGCCTCTTTATAATATGAGTTACCCTCTGTATGTGGTTTATCACTTCTGGTATAAAAAGTAACCTCTCTTTCCTCATCTCCTAAAGCAGCTATAAGATATTCATCTTCCATTCTAAAAGTCATACTTGCTAAATGATTTTCATGTAGTGGATTAGCTTCTATCATAAATATAGGACACATTGGCCATACCCTTTTTGCCCACCCATAAAATTGTCCGCTATGAGCACCTATATCTAAAATAGCATTGGGTTCTATTCCTAAATCTCTAACCTCTTCTAGTCTCATTGTCTCACCACTTTTATAAGCCATTCAGTTTCTCCAATTGTTCTACTTCTTCACAAACTTTCTTAATTTCATTGTAATATTTGCCATGACCTTTTGATGGACTAACACCCCAAGGTTTATGTACTCCAAACGGAGCTTTACCATTCAACGGATACATATATGAACAATCTATTGAAAAGTTCAACACATTTCTTACTGTTGGTTCAATCCTTACTCTGTCTGATACAAAGTAATCCTCACAAGGATTTCCACCCCTATCTAAATATGGTTGTAATTCATTTTTTATAATATCCAGCATGAAACTTTTCTTTCTTAAAGATAATCCACCATTCATAACCTTTGAATAATCATTGTCTAGCATATCTAGCTGATTTCCCCAATACCCACCTATGTAATCAAAGTGTTCAAAGTCTTCAACTTTATATTCTGAATTAGGACACAGCATCGCATCACATTGAAATAACAACACAGTCTCACCAACCACCTTATTCCAAAAATCTTCTGTTAGCATAATCTCTAAGCTACAGTCATCAGCTGATATTGAATCTATTTTCAAATCAGTATATGTTATTTCTTTACCATTTAATAGTTCTGTGTCTGTTACTTTTTTTACATACTCTAAATTGTTAGAGCCGTGAAATATCTGTAAACCCCAACCATCTGGTAATATAGACATAACATTATTAAGAACAAATGGTAATGCATTATGTTCTCTAGTCTCTATTATAACTGCTACTTTGTTCATGCTTTACTCACTAAGATACCATAATCTCTAAAATATAAATAGTCTATATTTGTTCTTAAAAAACAATCTAATGCGTGTTTTGGAGTTTCTACTATTGGTTCTCTGTCATTAAAGCTCGTATTTAATAGTATAGGAACACCAGTTCTTTTTCTGAAGTTATCTATGAAGTTATAATACCACTCATTATCCTCTTTGCTAACAGATTGCAATCTAGCAGTATCATCAAAGTGAACTACTGCTGGAACTTTTTTAGACATACCTTCTTTAAATTTCATAGCAATATTCATATAGGGGCTGTCAGCATCGTGAACAAACCAATCCTTTACATATTCTCTAAGTATCGATGGTGCAAATGGTCTAAACCATTGTCTATGCTTTACCCTTTCATTAACTATATCTTTTGTTTCTGAGTGTGTGGGATCAGCTAATATACTCCTATTACCCAAAGCCCTTCTACCTGATTCAGAACCACCACCAAATACTGATACGATTCTTTTGTCAATCATAGACTGTACAACATAGTCATCATCCGCACCTATTACTACTATCTCATCACTCCTTTCATCTAAAGCATTTTGAACTTCATCTTCTGTGTAAGTATAGCCCAAATACGGGCTTCTATTTTGTGGTGTATCATATATTCTAGGATTATCTAGTATTTGGTGCCAAAGATATCTAGAAGATCCCAATGAAAGACCAGCATCGTATGGTATAGGATCTACAAATATGTTTATACCTGGAAACCAATCAAACATCTTACCTACTGAGACACAATTTAAACTAACACCGCCAGACAAACACAAATTTTTAGGTTTATACTTTTTAATGTATGGTGTTATCAAATCTCTAATAACTTTCTCTGTTTCTTTTTGTAAAGAAGCAGATATATCAAATCTATTCTGTTCGGATATTTTAGCATCTTTAATTAATATTTCTTCATCAATCGGACCACATTTTTTTTGCATTTTTAAATTGCCAAAGTTTTTAAAATGATGTAGATACTTTTGGGAATCTCCAAGTGCTGCCATTCCCATTACTGTTCCAGCTTGATCACCACGAGGATCTCTCCAAGTGCCTAATCCAAATACATCTTTTGTTACATTTGCCCAATAAAATCCAGGATTAAATTTTCCCATTGAAATCATTTTAATTGGTGTTATTTTATTACCTTTTCCATACCAAACTGTAAAGCAAGTTATTGAAGCGTTAGAACCACCTTTATCTATGTTACTCAAATCATGTGACGACCCATCCTCATTATCTATACCACCACCGTCAATAGTAACTATTAAAGCTTCTTCAAAATCACTTGTAAAAAAAGCATTTGCGGCGTGTGATTGATGATGGCCAGCTATATAGATACCACCACCATTATTTTTAGCTATCTGTTGACATGCGTCAAATGATTTCATATATTTATTATTAACCATACCGCCAGTTCTGTGGGTTGTTATGTATTTAATATCATCAAAATTATTTTCGTTTTCTAAAAAGAACTGCATAGAATTAGCAACAGAATTTTTTCTTCTGTTAAATCTTTCTAATTCATTGTGGGTTACTGAAACCCCGTCGTCTAATATACTATAAGACGAATCATGTCCGCTGTGAAATCCTGCTATCTTCATACTTTCCTCATAAATGATAATGTTGTTGGCCAATGATAAGTTTGTCCCTTTTGGTCGGTGTATCTTTCAACTCCTATCTTTGTTTGGCACCATCCCATTTCACTTCTAATCTTACTTATCACATCGGCTGGAATATAGTTTGTTTCTGTAACTTCGTCGTTGTTATTTTCTAAACTACTTAGTAAATCTGTAGTTAAGGTATCCCCATCCTTTATAACTTCATAACCATACAACTCAGGCCATTGTCCACTACAGCTGTGTAAATCTTCAATAACATAAATACCACCTGACTTTACTGAATCCCACAAATGATTTAATGAAGTTTGCATTTGTTCCATTGTGTGACCACCATCGTCTATTATCATATCAAAATCACCACCGTGCTCTGATTTAAATCTATTTAAATCTTCTATGTTAGATTGGTCTCCTTTAAACATAACCGACCTATCTAAAAAAGGATTACCTTCTTGCAATCTCTGAAGTTCATCGACATAACCAGACCTATCTGATTCATTGAACACGTCCATACCATATATTTTAGCATTAGGAAAGTATTCTAACCATAATCTATGAGACCTTCCTGTCTCCACACCAATCTCTAATACTTTAGTAAAATCAGTTCTAACTTCACTTAATAGTTGGTCGTAATGTTGTGTGTAACCTAATTCTAAAGCATCCACATCATATTTTATTGTCAAATCTTCTAATAAATTTATACTCATGCAACTCTACTCATATGTAATGGTGCTCTTACGTTGGGGTGCTTTTCAGACATTTATAACTTCCTTATTTTGTATATATATAAATATAATATAATTTTCTCTAATACAATATTTTTTTAATATTTTCAAAGATTTTTTTACTTTTTATTAGACTCATATTGTAACCTCGTACCCATCTTTATATAGTTCGTGTGCTATACAACATCCAAATAAACCAGCACCTATAACCTTTATCTTTTTCATTTATTACCCGTACAATAATTAGTACCTATAAAATCTACATCAACTGTTACTAACACTTTCATGCTATATCCTTCCCTCTAAATAATGATCTTGTACATTTAAATGACCGACGTGTAATATAATTTCATTTCCACAACCTATGTGTCCACTACCAACTCCCCATTGTTGTGCCATAGAATAAGGATGTATACCGATATTCCAACTAGCTCTACTCATTTGTAATGGAGCTCTTTTTGGATTAGTCTCCATCAACCTACAAAACTCACTTAACCAAGCCCTAGCCCTTTTATCTTTAGTGTTGAATCCAGCCCACCATAAATCATAAGTTAAAAGGTTACCTTTACTTTCATCTTCATCTAAATGATAATCACCATCATTTCCTCTAGTATAAATACCATCAACCTTAACCATCTGCCTTTCATTCATCGGAACACATATACCAAATTTTTTAACTATTGGTAATATAGTTCTAACCTCATCCGATACGAACATTAAATCCGAATCGACTGAAATAGCTATATCAGCAGTCGAGTTTAGTAAACCTTTAGCTTCATAGTAATCACAGCAATGCCAACCCCATCTATGATTAGACTTTGTAAAAGGGCTTTCATCAATGTCGATCAATTTAATCTCAACATCAGTATAGTTCTTACCCAACTCTTTCATATCTGTGTATAATGTTAACTTAGCTTCTGGAAAATATTGTTTAACTGAAGAATAGGTTGGGTCTAATCTAAATTCATCTGTAAAGCTATTAGGCTGATTGGCAGTAGATCTAGAACCAAACTCTGAAAATATAAATTCTACGTCCATTAAACTCTCTCCTTAATTATTTTTGCTATAGTGTTTGTGGTGCTATAACTATGATTTCTACTATTAAATACAATATCAATATCCAAGTCATCTCCTGTGAATCGTTTATCTCTGTGATCGTCACCTAATATACGAACATCTATTATATCCTTATTGTCTGACAAATAATCATACAAAGCCTCTTCACCATCGTATAAAAAAGCCTCATCAACATTTTTATTAGACTTGACCATCACAAGCCTTTCCTCCGGTAACCATATAGGTTCATTCTTTACTCTACCATCTGGTTGTTTTGTTTTAGTTTTATATTCATTGACAGCAACTATTAAATAATCACAATATCTCTTACATTCATCGAGCATCATAACATGACCTGGATGCATAATATCAAAGTAGCCGCTCGTAAATCCTACTATTTTTCTCATTTATACAACTCCTCATATACTCTCTTCATCCAATAGGTTCTATCTCTACCCATATCGCTTGGTGGTATAGCATTGAACTGATATACCCAACCAGAGTTATATAAGTTAGTTAAGCTATCCTCCCAATAACAACTTTGATGAAAAAAGAATAGTTGTTTTCTTATCATATCCATCATACCAAATTGTCTTGGTAGTAAATTTAACTCTATATCAAATTCTTTTCTCATACAATTCATTAGTGTTATGTCACTTCCTGTTAATAAAATATCATAGGATTTGATAATCTTTTCTTTGTTTGCTTCATAGAAATCAAATACCTTATTTAAGAACTCCTTATGAGTTTTATTAATAATAACAAAGCCCGTTTGAAAAAACTCAAACGTTGGTATACAAAATTCTTTATTAAAGAACATCTTAGAATACCCATTGATAGCCCTACTCATCCACTCAAAGTCCCCATCAGTTAATACACTAGTAAATTTATTATCTGTCATCTCAAAGAAGTTAGGACAATCAGGATGAACTACTGAATCAGCATCTACAACCAATACTTGATCGTATTCTATCTCATTGTGTTCCAATATATTTAACACCTGCCATCTCTGCCAGGTTATTAACATTTCAGATTCATCACATAGTAAGTCTGACATAATATAAACTTCATGACCATTTTTCTTAGCCCAAGCCTTCCAAGAGTTTATTCCATACTCATAACCTTGATGTCTATTTGAATGTCCGATACTTGACTCACCAGTCAAATTCTTTTCCCTTTTTATGTAAGGTATAAAAATTATGTTCTTCATTCTTTTCCTTTGTGTGCGCCAAAATTTACAAAATAATCATTGTTTCTTATATCACCATCTAACCAACTCCACTTTAAATCAGTTTTCCAAGCAGAATAATTAAAACTCAGTTGATCTCTTCTACTATTGTATTTAATCTCTTTCCACCACCATTCCATAGCATCTACAACATCAGGCTCATTATGCCTTCTAGCTATTATCATATTTGTAGTTAAGCCATTATTTTTAGGATACCCATCCTCTCTATATTTATTTATTTGCTTTTCAATTATACTAGGATCATCTTTCCAATTCAGATTACCTCTTTCAGGAGAGATTTTCATATTCTTAGAACCCAAATCTAATATAGTCTGAGCTTCCTCATAAGCACAATTTCTAGAATCCAATGCACATTTGGAGTGATCATAAAGTGCTATGTTTGAATCAGATAAGTATTTTTCAAGTAGATAATCCAAAGAATTTTTATTTTTTATAGAAAAATTTCCATCTACAAAAATACTATATTCGTATTTTTCTAAATACCTATGCGGCAATACTTTAAATCTTTTAGCATTTCTATTATTATCTTCATATAAACATAAACTATTCTTTTCATTAAAATATATCCAATCCCAATCACTATTCAACGCAGGGATTTTGACATCATCCCAATTACCAAAAACAGATGTATAAATAACTTTTTTATTCAATTTAAACTCCCCACTCTATATGTTTATTTATATTATCAATGAACTTATTTGTAAACAAAGATATATCTCTATTGTATTTAAAATCAACCTCATTTCTTAAAACCCCCAATAACATATCATTCAAAGGATCATCAGTTCCATTGCCAACCATACTAACTCCATTTATATGATGTAATCTTCCATCTTCGTAATTTGTATCGTAAATAAATTCTATAGTTATATCATTAAATTTAACTATAAAATGTAATTTATTTTGAATATCAATTGGCTTTATGTATTCGATTTTTGAATTTTTTATATGCTCATACAAATAGTATATGTCATGATATGCCAACCTATAAGTCAAATCTTTAGTAATGTAATAAGAATGATTAAAATTATCTTTCTTTTTTCTTTCTACCAAGTTATTTTCCATCAAATCCCATTTTATTTCTCTAAAATTTTGAACATCGTTTACATACAGTTTAACGTTTCTCATTTTTGCCAATTTAAAAAGCTTTTCTGATTGCTCATAAGTTGGTGTGAGTGGTTTTTCACAAAATACGTTTTTATCTGCTGATAAACAATTCTGAACTATTTCATAATGAGTATCATTTGGTGTAGCTATGACGACCCAATCAACACCTTTTAACTTATCTAAATATGTATCATTGCTCCTACAGATAAACTTAACATCACACATATTCTCAAGTTTTTTGTAAAGTACTTTACCCCAAGTACCATAACCTATTAAACCTACTTTATTCATAATATTTTCTATTGGTGAAATGTACCAAATAGCCCTTTCTTTTTACTATTAGCATCCGTGTCATTTTTTGTATTGACGCGGGATAAGACAGGACCCAAATGAAATGGTATTCCGATATCAGCATCGCTTTCAGCTTGATTTAAGAGAATAGTTACCACGTGATCAAAAGCATCCATAAATCTAGAATCATTTTTATGCATATTAAATTTTTTATTATTTTTTATAAATTCTTTAACTATCATTTCAAGTGATTTTTCTTTACTTATTCTACCTATTATAAACTTATCATTGCCAGGTCTATCAAGAAAACCAGCTTCTCTATAAAGAAATACATCTCCAAAGCTATCTACTGCAACTGATACTTGTGGGTATGCTGTACCTCTCATTTCATCACCACTTACCATTTTTATTTGGTCTACAAACGTTCCCTCAGATAAAGCATCCAGCGCATAACCAAAATCTACGTTTAAGTCAGGACAATGTTTTTCTTTTTTAGTATGAAATTCTTTGAATGATTTTATTAATTTTTTTCGATCAGTTTCAGACAAAAAACCATCTAACTGATGTTCTTTTTCTTCTAAACGAATATCGCTAGCGCCCATATCTGTCACACTTCCGAAATCCTCTCTAATCGTAATGAAATCAATTCCAGCACCATTATCTACTTTTGAATTTACTTCTATTATGTAATCCATAAGTTTTGGTATGTGATTTACATTTTCAGGTATAACTATATAATTTAGTCCTATTTTTAAGTTTGGATTTACAGAATTTCTTATTTTTAAAAATTCTATTATATTATTTTTAACTAAGTTATATGCCCCTTTTTTTCTAGTAACTAAATATGTGGATTCTTCATCGACTCCATACAAAGAAACTCTACAAGAATCTAATTTTAATAAGCCTGGTTGCTTTTTTAAAAACTTTTTAGTCATATTGTGTGCATTAGTTATCATGGGAACTCTAATACCACGACTTTTTGCATAACTTATTATTTCTCCTATCTTAGGGTGAGTCAATGGCTCAAGTCCTCCTGATATAGAAATAGTTGATGTTTTTGGCATGCTCTTAAAAATATTTTTAAACATTTCAAAGCTGCTGTCTATTATATTGCCTGGATATCTAGCTTTTTGATTTCTACCACAGAATCCACAATAAAACATACAAGACAAGCCAGTATAGATTCCGATTCTCAGAGGAAAATTATATTTATTTTTTAACGTATTGTCTATAGATTTTGAATTTATAATGGGTATTATTGTCTTCCAATATTTCTTACCAATGCCTTCGTTTATTATTAAATTTTGTAAAAATAAAGAATTTCTAATTGTTTTATTCAGTTTTATAAGTTCACTTTGATTTAAACTAACATCCTTCATTATATCCCTTTGAGTATACCATGGCATATTTGATAATCGGTGAATTATTGTCAATATATTATTTAAATCTTTATCTGTACTATTTAATGGTAACTCTTTTTGTATATTAGTTCTAATCTCCTCATCAATAACCAAAGGAGAATTTGAATATAACCATTTTTTAATCATAAAGCTATCTCTCCTCTCACAAAATTTCCAGCCAATTGCGATTGTCTATGTGCATCGTATACATCAGAGTATCTTGTGGCCATTTGTAAAGTTCCACTTTGATTTCCAACATTTAATTTTGCTTTACATCTTATATACATCTGTACTCTTAAATTTACATTTCTAATATCTAATACATCATCTATAAAATCGAATGGCGTATCTTCAAGTGGTTTGTATGTCCAATAAAAATATGGTAATTTATTTTCTGATAAAACTTTTTTTATTTTATTTGTTTCGCTCTGATAGCTTTCTGTATTGTGTTTTCCAAATTTTGTTCCGAATCTATTTGATATCAATAAACACCCAAATTCTTTTTCTCCTACATATTCTTTTATAATTTTTTCACCTAACTCTTTTTCATCATCACTAAAGTATAATTCAGGAGCAGAATCTTTATATTCATCTTCTTCAAATTGCCAAAATCGTAATATCTGCTCTAAAAGTGGTATGTTTATATTGTCTTTATTGTATACCCTATAATGATCGTGGAAGATTTCACCTCTGACACTATTTACAAACCCGTCAATGTGTGGATTGTTTTTGAATACATTCACACCATTCTCAAATGGATTTTTCCAGCTATCCCATTCATCTCCGATGTCTCCACATATTTCTTCTTGTAGTTTAGCAGTTGGTACATATACCTTACAGTCTGGATACTTTTCTTTAAGTAGTCTTGGCATAGCAGATATTATTCCCCAATCACCAAAACCCAAACACATTCTCATAATTACAAATATCTTACTATCAAGGTACTCGTCCGGTATTCTCAATCTCTCAGCTTCCTCAAAACCTAAAGCATTGACATCACCAGCTACATATAAAGTATTATCCACAATTCTAAAAAATATCATTTGTTCTTCCATACTCACCTCACGTTCATTTCTTTACTAAAATTTTTATTGTAAAACATATTCTGTTTCTCTTGCCTTTCTATTGTTTTTGGATGATATAAACTCAACTCCTCATGTGGTGGTAAGTGTGCATATGTTTTACAACCTTTGATGTATTCATGTAATGGTCTTGTCCATCTTATAGACTCATCCCTTCTGAATACTCTTGCTTGATAATCAGGATAGTTTACCCATCCCTTATCAGAAACATTCCAACCCCATCTATCAATGTGCTTTTGTTCCATACTTTCAATAGTATTTACTCTTGGAATCCAAATCAAATCAACACCATCGTTAAGTTCTATAATATCTTTAAGCTGTTGAAGTAATATCTCATTTGGATATTCATCAGCATCTATGTGAAAGATATAATCACCAGTTGAGTTTTCTATAACTGAGTTTTTTTGAGCTGAAAAGTCACCATCTAGCTTTCTCTGATATATCTTCATATTCTTATAGTTATCAGAAAACTTCTTCGAGAATGTATCTAGCTGAAATCTAACTGCATCATCGTCACCATCCACACAGACTACCACTTCATCATCATCGCTTACTGTAGAGAGTAATATACCTAATAACTTTTTTATTTCATCAGCCTCATTGTGGACTGTGACACCATAACTAATTTTCATTTAATTCCTTGACAAATTGTGTAGGTAGTCGTAAATCCTCTAAGAAAACTGAACTCTTCTTAGCTTTATCATAGCTATAGGTTCTGTAAATACCATGCCTTTTTATTAAAGTTTTCATTTTTGTATAGGTTTGTTTTGCATTACCATCTAATATAACTCTATATATTTTCTTATCCCCATCGACTACTTCTGTAGTTCCAGCTGACTCTAATATCTTTTTGATTTCTGTATTGGTGGGTTTATTAGATACTTCTAATTGTATCCCATGAATTAGATTCTTACGTTTAGGTTCTAATACAAGTATGGTTCTACGAAGCCTTCTACCGTCACTACCCTTATATGCAAATGATATAATATCACCAGCACTAACTTTATTCCAACTGTAAGGTAACTTAGCCATTATCTTTTACAATCCCCATAGCCCGGCAAGCATCCATAAACTCAAACTGTCCAAACTTCTGTGCGTTCTCCACATCTAATCTTCTTTCGTGACCATCAAAATCTTTTCTTTTTTCTTCTGGTATTTGAACTACACTAGCATAGTACCAATTCCAATTACTAACAGAACCCTCTGGGTAAATTATACCCTTTTCACCCATATTGATTACCGATGGAAACCAGACCACTCCTCTTTCCTTATCGAATATTTTTAAGTCATTCATTAACTGACTATGACTCTTGGTGTACTCTTCAAGCTTTTCACTATCGAAAGCTAGATAGCTATTGGATGTCATACCACACTCAAAGCATATGTAAGATTCAAATTGCAATCCGTTTATTTCTGTCTGTTCAACAAAACAGTTATTGTGTAAATCCTTACACAAAGGACATTGTGTTTTTTGTTCCATACTATACCTTCTTTAGTTTAGGTAGTTTTATTTCAGTTGGTTTAGATTCCGATACCTTCTTTAGCTTTGGCAACTTTAGACTAACAGCCTTTGGTTGTTCTTCAAACTTAGGCAAGTATTTATCCATCATTCTACTAAATAGTATATTCATCTTATTCATAGAAAAATGAACTCTATTATACATAGCTTGTCGTCTAGCCTTTGTTGTATAGTCTCTGTTCTTTTTAAAGACATCCATCAATATCTGTGAAGCGTATTGATAATTAACAGTAAACCATTGAGCACCATCAACCAACATATCTTTCGGTAAGGCTGAACCAGCTACTTTTGTTAAACCACCGGGCAATAAAACTGAGTTGTTTTTATTTAGAAAGTCCTTATGTCCACTCCAATCAGAAGCAATGATTATCTTTTCCGATACACTAGCTTCTAAAAGAGGACGACCAAAACCTTCACCATGCGTAAAACTCACATGAGCTTTTACTTTAGGATGGTTATACATCTCATTCATTTCAACATCAGTTAAGTCACCATGTAGAAAATAAACAGGAGGAAGTTTACCATTTACAGTAGTCTTAATTTGGCTGATTCTGGCTCTGATTTCATTTCTATCAATAATAGAAAAAGTAGCACCGCTCGTTTTCATTACAAGAGCTGGTGGATTAGGTTTATTCTTAAATGTTTCTAAGAAAGTCTTTAATAGCATACCAGTATCTTTTCTATCTTCACCTAAGTTACCTTGCAACCAATGTCCTGTATAAAGAAATACGAATTTTTCTTTAATCTTATTCATTTCGACTTTAAGATTTTCAGATACATCATTTGTTTTTTTGTAAATATCTGTATCGATACCTTCAAATAAAACTTCTATAGGCTTAGTTAATTTCAACTCACCAGTTTTCTGTTTTGTTTTTTCATTTATTTCTTCATAAGATACCCTTTCAAATATTTCCTTTACAAACTTAGACGGGACTATGTTCATATCCATCCTATTCATTCCTTGAATCCACTCTGGCTTCGGAGCAGTATTTTCAATACCAGCAGTAATACCAATATTATACTTACCTAAAACTGTAAACTCATTCGGTACACTAATCTGTATATGTATCTCAGGCTGCCTTTCTAAATTATTAGTGTAAATAATCTTATCAAGTATTATTTTATCATTTGGATTTTTGTCATCCAATGCATTCATAGGACAGTTACCCCATTTCATTGAATTTATTTTTATATCAAATTTATCCATCGATAAAAGACTTCTGACTAAATCTCTACTATGAGAACCGTATCCACTTCTAGTGGCTACAGGTCCCGTGATTAACATTAATGGTTTCATTTTAACTCCTATCCTTTAAAAATTGTATAACGTTTACGTGGTTTCCATTTTTCAAGTGATGTGTCCATATGACTTATAAAGTTATCAGACATAGCAGTTGCTGACATCATAGCATCATCGCTCATAACAAATTCATGACCTAACTTACCACACTCATCTCTTTTATCCTTATCCATATCATGCCATTCCTTTAAAGCACCAGCAAAATCTTCTGAACGAGGCCTATCATCAAAAATATATGGTGTAGGTATTGAGCCCTGTAAGCTTCTATTTGAAGGCCAAACTGGTTTACACCATTCACCCCAAGTCAAATCTTCATTGTCTTTCCATTTCCTATCATCATGCAAAGACTCAATCCAACTATAATCTTCGGGAGTTAATAGCTTATCCTTATACTTAAAGCCAACTTGATCTTGTAATCCACCTGTAACAGTAACTGATATTGGTGTTCCACACATCAAAGCTTCACAAGTAGTTAAACCAAAACCTTCATTGGAAGCCATATTGATAGTCACATCAGCTATGTTATATAAGTGACATAACTCTTTATCATTTAACTTTTTATGTGAAAATATGACATCATACTCTGGACAAAGTTCTTCAACTACTGCTGGCAAATCCGTACCATTCTCATCACGAGGTTGGGTGTGCATTACAAGAACACATTTATCTGCTTGTTCCTTTGGTAACATATCGCAGAATTGTTTGTAAGCAAGTATAACATCACCTGGTAGCTTTCTTCTGATATTTCTATTGTTCCAAAATACTACAAAATCATATTCTTTATTCTGAGTTATATTTCTTTTGAACTGTAGCAAATCACCCCATTCTTTTGTATCTAAAGGGCCGATGGGATAAAAGTTTTTATCATTTATTCCGTGAGGTACATAGGTATTATCCCATTCTTCTCTCGGTGTTATCTGACAAACTTTATCTACGATATTGACAGTCTGCTTGGATATATTCATAATCAAATCACAAGACTCATAGAATGGTTCATTCCATCTTGGATAAGGTAAGTCATCCCAAATGTTATAATAAAATATTGGAGTAGTTTGTCTTAGCTCATGCTCCATCTGATACAACCATCCCCAAAATCTTGGATCGGTATAATGTAGGATTGCATCAACACCTTTCTCTATTTTTATTATCGATCTAATTAAATCAGGATTACCATACCCATTCACAGGATATATTTTAAGATAAGCATCCTTTATTCCAGTATCGCTACGAACAGAATCATTCATATCAATAATCTTACCTTCATCAGGATGTTTTATAGCGCCACCGACTTGTACCCAATCATAATGTTTTAATGTACCGAGAACAAATTCACGAGACATAGTTCCAACTCCAGATGACATTCTTAAATCATCTGATAATAATAAAATCTTTTTCTTAGCCATTTAAAAACCTCTTTTTTGTTTTCTTATCTTTTGATTCTAATTTGGATTCAATACTTCCCAATTTAACTTCTATAGTACTTAAAAGGTTTACTATAGAATTCAGTAGACTTTCTATATTTTGATTCACAATGCACTCCCACTTGGTTTAAGATTTTGCCATTCATTTATTTGTTTCCTAAAGTCACCATCGTGAACGTACAAGTCCATTGAACGATTTATTAGCTTTTGTAGTGTAAAGTTATCATCTAAATTACTTATTTTGAATTTCTTATAAAGATTATCCAATAACTTTACGGATGTTAATTTCAACATAACATTTCCTCCGTTTATATACATATATATAAGTATTAAGAATTAACTTATTATACAATATTTTTTTTGTTTTTTTACAGCTTCTTTTAAAGCACTCTCCGTGCCCTTTGATTCAATGTTTTTTGGAATGAAAGCAACCACCACATCAGAGTATTCTACCAATTTTTTATTTCTATCATGGTAATGCCAAGAAGCATATGGTCTGCTATACTTATAACTTTCAAGAACACAATGTTGGTTAAATGTATAATGAACAGGTGGAAACTCTGAATACTTTATGTCAAACTCTAAAGCATATTTCTTAGCATACCCATCAGCACCTTCTTTTTGTCCACCACTTACTATCTCTAACTTATCACTATATTTTTGTTTGAGTTTGAAGATGAACTCTTGTATACGCCTTTTGTTTGTATATTGTCTACTACCTACTATTGCTACTCTCATAGTCATTCCTCTTTTGTCTCTTAGGTGGCTTGTCTGATGTACAGAACGTAGCGCATTTGTGAAACTCATCTAAACCCTTTAGTATGTTCTCTTCACTACTATAAGTATATTGAAATCTAATCCTATTTGAGCTATCAGTATATTTTGTATTAATAATATCAAACCATATAAAATCATTTACTTTAACTTCATTACCAACTTTTATAGTTGTCTTAAAATGTAGTCTTGATTCGTAATCTAATAAAAATTTCTTTAAAGCTTTTGTAGCTACTGAACCATCCTCATACCACAATCTCAAATAGTATTTTACATTATCCTTGTATATTTCCTCTAGTTTTTTAATAACTTCTTCTTCATATGGTTTATTTAAAAAATCAGTTAAATTCATTCTCAATATTACCTTGACCATTATTTTACTCCTGCGTCACAAAATTCTGTTTGATTAAAGTCACACCACTTGCAATTTTTCTTAGATGCCACTTTACTATAAGTATGTTCGGTATTGTATTCTCCATCTTTATCAAAACATTCCTCTACAAACTCACTCAACCTTTTAGTTACTTGATTGATTGATGGTTTACCATTAGCAGGCACAAACTTTTGAACTCTCTTCTGTGGAAAGTCTAATTTCTCATACAGCTTTCTCTTCACAATAAAGTATTCAACTTCTATCTTATCTAACGGATGATTGAATTGCTTTGAGTAGAATTGTTTATATAATAGTAGTTGGTCACTCTTTAGTTTATCAGCCTTCTGCCATTTGTTCCAACCCATAGTAGATGTTTTGATATCATAAATCTTAATCACGTCTCTTACTGTATCTCTGATTACTATATCTAAGTAACCTATGAATTTCATATTGTTAGGCAAAT
>Ga0209384_1000304_pt1 | contig 33309 bp, 32 predicted proteins | sample CoawatmetaG05DNA_FD_187511 | JGI IMG/M metagenome (GOLD analysis project Ga0209384, IMG submission 187511) | Marine microbial communities from the West Antarctic Peninsula - Coastal water metaG058-DNA (SPAdes) (version 2) | ecosystem: Environmental > Aquatic > Marine > Coastal ... | reverse complement strand
TGGGCACACCCAACAAGTCTCGTCCGTGTAGCTCAATACCATCATCGACAAAAGCCAACAAGATACATTCACGACTTTGCCCCAAACCAACAGCCAATTGCCGACCTGCAGCACCAGCGCCAAAAATAACTACCCGCGTTTGGTAATCCACGACTGAATCACCACCACTCTCATGCTTTATACGAACTGAATCTTCAATCTTACGCAATAACCACCGTGCAAACATACGAGAACCACCAACAGCCAGCACAGCCACCATGGCATTAATGGGCACAACCGACCGAGGAACTCCCTGCACACCGCTTAAAAAGACAACCAACCCCCATAGCGCTGCATATATCATAACGGCCTTTACAATGGACCATACAGCCCTCATGCCTAAGTACCGAATAATAGCTCTATAAAGTCCAAAGTGAGCAAACACAGGCACGGCAAATACTGGAGCAAACAACACCAACAATACTATTGGGTTATTCACGCCTCCACGAGGCCAGTACCAATTATCTAATCGTAGTAAAAATGATAGCCACAGGGCGCCAATGAGCAATACAGAATCAACCGCAATGAGAATACTGCGTTTTGCTGGGCGAGGTAACAAAAGAATGCCTTTGAAAATACGGTACATAGAATTTCCTGGTAATAGCATGAGTATATCTACTAAATTGAAACCAATATCACCAAACAATAAAATGGCCTTAATTACATGCTCACAATTTTCTAAATAGCAGAAAATATCTCTAAAATTTGCATTTACTAACGTAAGCCTTATTAGTTAAAGTGACCGCCATTATTTTTCTAATCAACCTTTCGAGTAACATTAACTACAAAATAGCTCTAAAACCAAAAAGGACCAAATGATAACTCTAGCTAGAAACTAAATTTAAACAGCTAATGCTTTATTCCTTCTTTAGTAACAACCTTCACTAAGGTTGACCATAAAATACTAATATCAAAACAAAAGGATCGCCGATTCATATATTCCACATCAAGAGCAACCTTTTTAGGGATTGAAACCTCATCCCGACCATTGACTTGAGCCCAACCAGTGATACCTGGCCGCAACTTGTCAACTCCCTTTTCATTTCTCAAAGCAATTAGGTCATATTGATTAAATAGAGATGGGCGAGGGCCTACTAAACTCATATCCCCTTTTAACACTGAAAATAGTTGAGGAATTTCATCTAAACTACTTCGACGTAAAAAGCCACCAACCGAGGATAAATGAGAGTCTGGATCCTTTAGCAAGTGTGACGCTAGAGCCGGAGTAGATAATAACATTGTTCTAAATTTCGGCATTTTAAAAATTTTATTAGCCTGACCAACCCGATCAGACCAGTATAAAACTGGGCCGACTGACGTCATACGAACAACAATACTAATTAGCACCATGGGAAGCGCCAAAACCAAAAAAAGGACGCAAGCAACAACTAAATCAAAAACAAATTTTACCATAAAGTCAGCCTATATACTCAATTAAGGATCTAGAATCACTATGACGAAACGGCGGATTTACATAGCTTTTAATATAAATTTCATTTCGTTTCAAAAAACGACCTCGAAACAAAATAAATGATTTTTTATTTCTAATGAAAAATAAATGCATCTGAAAACCATCAAATGAAACGTTGTAAATGACCCTACTTGACGCACAAAGCGCAAATAGATCTCCTACAGAAGTTTTACCCCTGAGATCAATATCAACAAATCCGTAAATCTTTCTATCACGATTAAGATCATTCAGAGAACCCGTATGAATTACTTTAAAGCCAGTTTTTCTTTTAAGTTCTATCACAAAGTTAGTTATAACCTCCTGATGGCCCAGCCCACTCCTAATACTTCCTGAATCAATATAGTTATTAAAGATTATATACTGGTCATTTCCATCTAAAACCGTCAGATTTACCCCCTTAAGAACCTGAACATAGGAAGGAATGGGATCGTAAGACTTAACTTCAAGACCCAAAAACCTTGATACTTTATCAATCAAATCGTTACAAAGGGGAGCTAAAATTTTAGCAGATGCCGTATCAAACAAAATGAACTGGGATTCTAACTTTTCTAAACTACGAAAAAACTCAACTTTTGAGATAATCAAGTCTACCTCATCTGAGCCTGACGGATCTGAAATTTTAAAACCAAGATCCCTAAAGTAGAATTCCATCGAGCTTATAGGTGCAATAGTGACATCGTACCCTCTCAACTTCAAAAATCTAGCTAATGGCTCAAAAAAAAGATGATCCCCCAAATGCATCATTTCATAGTTCGGGAAGTATAGTAAAACTGATTTTATTTCCCTTCTATTTCTATTAAATACATAGAGATTATCAAACATTCGATTATTAAGAAGTGTCAGTAAATCCAATTTATTCCATATCTTCTTTAAATTATAACTAAAATCTATCTTCACCTTAAATCCTTATAATTAAGAAAACCACGAACAAAGCCCTTTAAAAAAATAAATCTTTTCTTCTGAAATGTTAATAGTAGCAACAATCTTATACAAAAATCACATATGAACTTTGTATACAAAGTAAGATTCATACTAGGCATATGTTTTCTACATAACCCGCCACCACCAACTGCATAAATTTCTACTTTCTTAAGCGAATGGAGAGCTTCGTCGTGCTGTACAGAATAACATTTTAGATATTTAATCCTAATTTTATTTAGCAGCGCTCTAACAACAAAATCAGATTCCTCTGAAGAGCCCATTCGACAGCCAGAACCGAAGCTTTCATCAAAAAATCCAATTTGTGAAAACACCTGTCGATTTATGATAAGTGAAATACTACAGACTCTATTGTAGCTCCAAAAGCTAAGATCTTTGATAATGATATGGAACCGAACATAATGATTTCCAGTACTATTAACAAGTGCGTTACCATAGTAAAATAAATTTTTATTACATAAGTTTTTATTTAATAACTCAATAACATTATCATTAACATATACATCATCATCTAATAATAGAATCCATTCGCCTACTGAACTTTTTACCGCTACATTTCTAGCTCTCGAAATACCTACACCCGAATCAATAATTATTTTCAACTTATAATTTAATGCAAACGTCTTCGTAATTTCGTCTATAATATGTTCGGGGGTCTTCTGAAGAACTAAAATAATCTCATATTCACCAAAATTTTTCAAAATCAAACTGAGCGTTCTACAAATCTTATTAAGATCTGGATTAAGAGATGGCATTATGATTGAAATCATTTTCCGGTAAAGTAATTCGTGGCCAATTTGTTTTCGGTTGGGAAAACAATATATTCGTCCCGGTATTCTATAACTTTAGAAAACTTAAAGAAAAGACTTACCGACAATGTTGGCAACAGCTGACTCAACGGGCGAGCAAAAAATGGTGAAAAAGGATAAAAATTTGACCCAGAACAATCTTCCAACTTATAACCGTCAAAAATATTAATAAAGTCGACTAAACCATCCTTTGTATAACCACGGACATGTGCACTTTTAGTTTGGATACAGGATGGTTGATTGCCAAATAGTAATAAAACTCTATTATGCAATGCCGCCAAATTTGGAATGCCGATTATTAAACTACCAGAAATTTTAAGTATTCTTGTAGATTCGTGCATTATCCAAAATATATCTTTTGTATGCTCTAAGAGTTGATTAATAATTACAACGTCCATTGAATCATCTTCAAAAGGAAGCTGTTCTTTTTCTATGTCCGTTCCGCAAACAATATGTCCATTTTTCTCCAGTATCTTAATGTTAGAAGTCCAATTTTCAACGGCAAATGATTTTATTGAAGAGTTTTGTTTTTTAAAAATATCTAAGTCAATACCTTGTCCTGCTCCAAGATCTAAGACGCTACCATAGAAACCTTCTTTTGAATATTTAGATATAATAGAACGACCATAATTCAAACTTTTATCTACTCTAAACATAATTTATACCCCCTTATTTGTGTTTATTATATACATTTTTTGATGCGATAAGAAAACCAAAAACCAGCCAAAACAGTTGGTCCTTATTAAATATTCCAGCGTTGTGAAAAAACGAATGAACTGTGTAAGAAATAATATAAATGTAAAAAAATACATATAAATTTTTATTATAATTTTTTATTACTTTATTTTCTTTTATATAAATATAATACAGATAAAAAATCGGTAAAAATAATAAAAAACCATGCCTTATCAAGGCCGTTAAAAGGGAACTATGGACACTATGATTCTGAGCCCATGCAGGGGCACCATACGAACTCATATAATCCATTGTGAAATCTGTGTAGTCTAAACTACCTGTTCCAGAAATAATAAAATCTATAAATACATTCACCCCTGCTAAAAACAAATAATATCTAGACGAATCGTTTAAAACAGAAATATCTCTCAAATCTTGAATATAAAATCCAATAGAGAAAATAAATAAAACCATCAAAAGGATTGCCAAATTTTTTAAGCGCAGTCCATTTAATAAGAAATAAACAACAACAGAGATAAAAAAACCTAAAGTAGCTGACCTTGAAAGACACACAAGGAGGCCAACAACACCAAAAATGGCCAAGTTACGGTTCTTTGAGGATCGCTCAACCAAAAAATTAGAAACAAACAGAGACGCCAAAATTAACATTTGGTACGAATATGTGATGGAGAAGTAAGCTAAGCCAACTGGCCTATCTCTTTCCTGAATTTGAATGCTGACCACATCATCTGGATCATTATTAAAATTAATAAATTTGCGCATGTCCCAAGCAAAATCAAAATCAAAAAGCTGGAAGATTGCAACCAACATTGATAGTGATCCGACATATATTATTATATGTTGAAAAAAAACTATATCTTCCTTATGGCGAATAAAATTAACCACATAAAAGACCATTACAACGTACATAAGGATATCATTTAAAAAGTTTAAAATGAAACCCTGCCCAGGATGAATCAAATAGGATTTCAGAGTTATAAAGAAAATTAGAAAAAATAGAATAATTATTCTTTTATCAAAACTCCTAATTGAAAATCTAAAACGCAAAATGTTTATTAATATACCCAAACCAATAAAAAATATGTGATAGGGTAATTGTCCGTAGATTTTTAAATAAGAAAAATAAAAATATGAGGAGACTACCGCTGTAAAGTTAAGCCTTTCTAATAATTTTAAATTCATAACTTTCATTTTTTTTAGACAGAAATATCAACAGGCACAATCTGGCTACGATTTTTAAACGCCTATTAAACATATTTATAAACCGAAAAGGTCTATCCTCTCCGAAAGTATCACCCAACGCCATGATGGCACACTGAGTTTGTTCCTTATTCTTTGTGTTACTTATACTAGTGCCGATATTACCAAGATGATAGAGAGGATCTAAAATAGTTCCAATCTTAAAATTATTACTTACCGCATCCAGGATAAACTTAAAGTCTTGTGCATACTGATATCTTTCATTGTAGATTTGCTTTTCAAATACAGATTTACTAATTAAAAATGTACCATGAATAAATACATTCCCTGTTCTTAAAAGATTTAAATGATTGAATTTGAAAATTAATTCATTAGGAACTACCTTTTTATTATTAAATGCACTAGATGTGATTATATCCAAATCAAACTTTTTAACAATTTCTAATTGTTTCTCTAGCCTATTCAGACTGCTCCGATCGTCAGCATCTTGCCTCGCAATATAGTCACCAGTTGAAAGTTTTATGCCTACATTGAGAGATTTTGTTAATCCAATGTTATCTTGATCAACAACAATTATTCTTGAATCCAATTTTTTATATTTTTTAATAACCCTTAAACTAGAGTCTTTTGAACCATCGTTAATAATAATAAATTCTAGATTCTTATGCGTCTGGTTTATTACTGACTCGATAGCAAAACCGACATGTTCTTCGTGGTTATACACAGACATCACCACTGTGATTTTTTTTTCTTTATTCAGCATCTTCAACTTCTTTAAATATAAGGCGCTCTCTTTCAACGATTAGATCTAATGAATATTTTTCCCTAACCATAGAAATACCCATATCTATAATTTTGGATTTTTCATCAGAGTCAATCGCTTTCTTTAGAGCATCGTAAATTCCTCTAGATGAAGTGTCCACAGCCAGTATACCATTCACCCCATTACTAATTATTTCATTTATTCCGGCAACATTTGTACCAATACACAGACATCCCGATGCCATCGCCTCGACAAGCGTCTTAGGCATACCCTCATGAAAGGATGGTAAAACGTAGTATTCGTACTTAGTATATATATGAGAAAGTTCAGAATTAGCAACAACGCCAAAGAAATTAATTTTAACATCATGTTTCTTAGCAAGAACTATGAGCTGGCTTTTTATTTGAGATCCTTCTCCATAAATGTCTAAAACATAGTTAACTTTAGCAATGGCTTCAATTAAGTTAAATAAGTTTTTCTCACTATTCAGCCTCCCCACATACAAAACCCTCTCACTGTATTTAGTCACTGAACTTTGTGGCTTGAACACGCTTAAGTCAATATAGTTTGGCAACACCGTTATATTTGTTTTGTGAATTTGATAGTTTTTTTTAAGATATTCAACATTATGGTTGCTTGTGACGATAGCTTTATCGCAATTATTATAAACAAACTTTTCAATAAACTTGAACCATATACACCTGAGCTTATTATTTCTTTTACTACAAAGTAATTGAGAGACTGTATAACCAGTTCGGACAATTAGTGGCTTATTATAAATAAATCTCGAGATCACACCAACCCAAGCACCGTCCATTTGATTTGTTTTAAATATATCAACAGTTTTAAAAACACTAAAGTACAAAAACGGTATAGCCAAGCTAAATAAGTAACTACCAACTTTCGGAATATTAAAATATTTCGGCATATCCAAAATATTTATATCTGAGTTCAATTTATTTTGTTCTTTTAACTTGTTAGATAATTCTAGGTCATTAGTGCCATATGTAACCCAAAAAATTTTTTTGAAATTGTTTTTTCTAATATGCTCTTCGTAAATAAGCTTTTCTCTATTGAACAATCCCTGATTAACCCAAGTCTCTAACGATACTCCTCGAGTAAAAAATAATAACAAAATCATATGATTATCTTTTTCCTTGATGATAGCCAACGGCATAGCTAAATTTTCCAACTTCTTAAGTATAGTATATTTTTGGTAATACCTTCCGTTTACCTTTTCTTTGACTATTAAAACAAAGCAATCAATTAACGATAGTAGAAGTTCTAATCAACATGCAGAACCATCATCATCGATGACGCTACATACAGCGTAAATCTCCCCAAACCTTATGTGATATGAGTCGATACCAACCCCTGCACGGAGCAACTCACTCTTGAAATCATCATACGTATATTCTATAAAATGCGTATTATCCAATCTATATTCCATAAAATTTTCTTTCTTATATATCGTTATCCAATCTCTATCTACCATCGGAACCCGAATTAATAATTTTTTATAATTCGCCTTATTCCAACTTATCTGGTTTATCAGCGTTTTTAAGAAAGGTTCTCTATGTTCGATATGCTCCAGAACGTTAGACAGTGTAACCACATCAATAGGTGAACATTTCGCATAATCATAAGTTGTAGCATCAGCACAGATAAATTCGATATTAATTTTCGATCTTAACTTTTTTGCAATATCGACATGCTTCTCCTCAATCTCAATACCATAAACAAAGGAAGCCTTGAGACTCATAACTTCAGGCATCATTCCCGTATTACAGCCAACGTCTAGAACGATGTCATTTGCACCTATATTGTCCGAAAACCATTCTTTGTATTTCATAATCTGATGCTTTGGGTGTGTAGAATCATGAACCACAGATGCTAATAAACCAGATAGCTTATAAGAAAGAGTGTGTATGGATAACATAGGGCGAAGTAACATTTTCGCAACAATTCGAGTAGACAATATATTAATCAACAAACTCATAAATTCGCCCTCCTTTTCGCATATAATAATGAAACCGATTCATCATAATTAGACAGTTGCTCTTTTCTAACAAAGCTGTAAATGATACGAACCGAACCTTCTTTCGACAACGGACTAACAGCTTTATGAAGCATTGAAGTATTAAAAAATAGAAAGTCTGCGTTATTGCTAAATATAGTTGTAGAGCTTACTAACCTAGCATAGATCAAATCAAAAAGTTTGGATCCGAAAATAAAATTATTACTGGACTTTACTAATTTTAGTTGAGGAGTACTCTTATGCCCCAAGTTTGGGTACCAAATCAATTTGAAAATAGGTGGGACGTTGCCTGTAGTTTTGTCATTGTTATAGGAATGCGTATCCCTATGCCAGTTAATATAGGTGCGCTTTGAGCTCGGATACGCAATACGAAGTTGTATATGGGCGAGGAATAATTCTACGCCTGCAGATTCACACACCATATTATGAATATCATTATCAAATAATATGTCTATAAAACTATTATCATAGGAGAATAAATTTGGCCTCAAATCTAGCGAAGATTCATATTTTTTTTCAAGAGTAAAGTTTTCTTTGATATTTTTTTTTACAATTTCTTTAACAACATCTACACAACGAAATAGATTTTTATTTTGGTCAAAAACACCTTGTATGAAACCGTTAAAATACAGCTCTTCTTGGCAGGTCATAGAAACTCCTTGAGATAAATCTTTTTTAAAAGTGACGAAAAAGTTTTACTTATTCACTCAACAACCCCTATTTTTAAATGAGAATCAACTAAATCGTTGCTTAATTTTCCAGGATACATACATAACAATTGCACAAAGACATTTAACGAGCAAGGAACCAACTCCAAGACTACCACCGCTTTCAAACTTGGTATAAGTAGTGTTCGTAAAATCATAATATGAAGTTCCAACATCAGAAATACCAGGAAGGTCAATATTGCCCTGATACATTTCATAGTTCGAAATAATGGCTTCGAGAAGATCTGGGATTTGTTCTGGTTCTGTAAAGAGTTCTCCTCCAAGCTTCACTATCTCAGGATTGCTGCTTCCATCAAACGCAACAACAGGTAGTCCTGAGTGCATAGCCTCTAACAAAGAGTTGGAGCAAGATTCTACTTTAGAAGCGAATATAAAGATATCGGCCTGCCTAAGTTCCATTGCTAAAGAGTCTGAACTCATTGGGCCTTTGTGGATGATATTTTTAAAGGTAACTGGAGAGTTCCCTATAAAAATCATTTCATAACGATCATAATTTATATGTTTGTCTAACCAAGCATAAACTTCAAATCCTTTTTTGACATTACCAGACCAGCTAGTTGCTATCAATCTAATCTTTTTTCCCGCTCGTGTATTAACCTTATTTTCTTTCGCTTTTATTGCGAAAAACTTTATAGGATCTGGAGCGTTGAGAATAGTAGCGCAGGTTTTTTTTTCTATATTTAATCCTCTGCTTATACAGGCATATTTTGTATATTGAGATTGGAATATTGTCCCATTAGCTAGTATTTTATTGACAAAAAAAATAAGTTTATCTAACTCGTACCCATCGTCCCGATAGTAACAGATTGGGCCATCTATTCTATGGACAAATTTTATTTTACTATTAAATATTTTTATTTTTAAAGCAAGGAATAAATTATGGTGGCTATTGATGATTATGACATCTGCATCACGATAACAATCAACATAACAGCCTTTATCAATAAAATAATTCTTTATAGCTTTTAAAAATTGATTACCACCTCCAGCAGCGTTGTCTGAAAAATTAAAAAGAATGTTTATTTTTAATTTGGTGTTCATCTTAAAGATTCTTTGTACAATTTGAAATATTTTTTTAATATTTTATTAACTGAATATTCACTAAGTAACGGCTTGGCATTTCCTATCGTATTATTCCTTTGGTTTTTATCTGCTAGAAAAATTAATCCATGTGTAATAGATGATTTTTTGTATGGGTCTGAAAGGTATGCACTGTAGCCATGTTCAAAAATGTCTTTAGCCCCACCATATATACTCCCCAGAACTGCCATATTATTTTGGATAGCTTCTAGATAGACCAAACCAAAAGGTTCGAAATAGGCTGTATTCATATAAATATCTGATATTTCAAAAAAAGCTTTCTTTTGTAAACCAGTAATAAATCCAATAAAAAAAACATTATTTTCCAACTGTAATTTGTACATTAGCTTTGTGAGGCTTTGGGTCTCTTGGCCATCAGCTGCAATGAATAATATTAAGTTCGGGCATTTTTTTAATGCTTCAGAAAACTCTAATAACATTACTTCATGTCCTTTTATTTTTCTAGCCCCAGACAAGGTTAGGCAAACCACACTCTCAGGGGAAATATTGTAAGTTAGTACCAACCTATTTTTTTCAAAATCAATAGAATCCCTGCTATAGACTTCTGGGTTATCTTCGTAACAGTTCTCTATTTTTTGAATTTTAGACGAGCTTACAACCTCGTTGACAAAAGCAACCATGTCATTTGACACTGTAGTAATTCTATGAGCATAGATGGCTACTAATCTAATAACCATTCCCCTGGCCCAGGATAACCTTTCGCCATAATTATGGATCTTATTATGAGCAAAATCGACACCGTGTGACGTGATAATATATTTCGTCTGGCCGAGTAGCGTTGCTAGGAAAACTAAGAACCCGTCAGTTAATGCATGATGAGCGTGAATCAGAGAGATCTTATTTTTTCTAATAATTTTTTTAACTAACAGCGCATTCTTAAAGGTATTTAATTTGCCATTCGATTGTAAAATATATTCCACTTTAATGTTAGTAAACTTATCGAATTGGCTATTTTCATATTCTGGGACGATGAGGAAAAACTCATTAAATCCGAACTCATTCCGATAGGACTCATAGTTTGTATCAATTTCTTTTAACAACCAATAAAGTAGGTATTGCACACCACCCTGGATAGGTAAGAAAGACGTTGTTAATAATGCAATATTATGTCCCATGTCGCTTTATCCATAGCGCTTCAGCTAATTCGAAGTCCTCGTTCCAGTCAATGTCTAACGCAGCCAAACCGTCAGTTGCAAATAAAGTTGGAGCAGACCCTATCCTATTGTTTGTAAGTGTATAGGCTTTGATATTTGCTAAAAAGATACCACTATTAACTTCAAATATAGGTTTCAAGGTTTGCGTTCTTGGCCATTTTTCAACTGAGGAATCATAGGTAATTGGTCCATTTTCATCCCAAATAAACTTTTGAATCTGTGTCACACTCATCAGAGAGTCACATATATTTAAGTTACTGAGGAATGTCAGAATTGCCTTCCTATAAATTCTAGAATCTATAAAAGGTGAAGTAACATGTGTCCAAAGCACATTTCCTTCTTCAATCACAGATGGTACGTACCGAATGAGGTCATCTGTCGATGTACTAGAGCTAGCTAGAGCAGCTGGTCTATCGATGATTTTAATTCGGTTACTTTGAAATGCAGACGCGATTTCCTTGACTCTCTCATCATCCGTGGAGACAACAATGCTTGATATTTCTTCAACCTCAAGAAGTTGACTAAGTTTTATATACGTAAGGCCACCAGAGATACCTGCAAAGTCTTTTGTATTTTTATTCGCTACTCTTTCGCTGCCTTTCCTCATAGGAAGGAAAACATTAATATTAGTCAAAACAAATCTCCAAGATTTTCTATAGTGGTTAACCCAGGATATTGCTTCAACTCTTGACTAACTGAGTATCCCCTCATAAAAATAAAATCTACCTTATTATCTGTTGCAGCATGCATGTCTGACATTGCATCGCCAACCATTACTATCTTTTCTTTAGGGTGTTTGGAACATATATCTCTGACTAGACTTTTTTTTATAATCGGAGACCCGTGGATACCTCTAAAGTATTTTGATAACTCCCGTTTATGAAAAACCAATCTTAACTCTTCTTCATCACTGCCAGATGCAATATAAATAATTTTTTTTGAGTATGAATTCAAAAATTTTAAAAGGTGTAGTGTTAACTTAGCTTCAACATATAATAACTTACATTCAATCCCATAATCCCTCAAAATATTCAAGTATTTTATGTTGTCATAACGTTCTTTCAAAAATGACTCTATAAAAACTTTTACCAATTTGTATCTTGAAGTTCCAAAATTATTACTAAAGTAATCAATAAACTGTTCAACAATCATTGGATCATATTTACCCAACACATTTCTAAAAGCATTCAACTTTAAACTGTTACTATCAAAAACTACTCCGTCACAGTCAAGAATAATTACATCATAATTTGATAATTGCATGATAAATTGACCTTCTTTTCACGTTATCGTAATTGGTTGCAGTTAAACTAGTAATTTGACTAATTTTATTAAAATCATTTATTATCTGTTGGTTTTCATTCATTAAATACAATTCTTTTTTGTTTTTTAGTTCTTCATATCCATCAAAACCAACTAAATTTATGTTATTTATCTTTGTATCCTTAGATAACTGAAAAGCCATCGCCAAGGGTGAGTCATAATTATATTTCGTAGAGCTAAGGCCGCCTAGTTTATAAAACTTAACATCCTTATTATGCTGATCTACGAACAAACTATTTTCACCGAGTATAAAGGTCTTTACACTAGATGGCATTTTGGTGAACTTTAAAAGCTCATCTCCTGAAATTACACAAACCTGTTCATTGTCAATGCCGTTAAAGTGGTCAATATATTTTGAGGTTGCGTGAATAACCAAAAGATCCTTATTCATGGTCAAGAAACGTTCTATTGCAACTTGGTGATCATTGACTGAATTACCACCACCAATAATAAGACATTCATTATAAGTAGAGTTCATTTGCAAATAGTTTATTTGATCATTTTGGTCAAATTTCATGTTATTAACGATTGTGCTGAGCGAATACCTATTTAGAGCCAAGGCATCCATCACATTTTTTTGTGGCAATGCGTAGGCCCCAGAGGCCATATAGGCAAGATTAGTTCCCCAGTTATGCATGGCTAATAACGCGCTAAAGCTTTCAACAAGAGTTCCTACAGTGTTTAAATCAACGTCTAACCCTTTTTGTTTTTTTAAGTACGTCAAGAATAACTCAGTTTTTAGATTGCCAGCTCCTCGACCCATACCGAGTACCGTGAAGTCTATAATGCTACAGTTACATTCCATTGCACTGATAGAGTTAGCGAACGCGAGTTCGATGTTATTATGGCCGTGGAAGCCAAGATGTGCCGGTGAGACGCTTTGAACTAATTCAAATAGCTTCACTAGCTCATTTGGGTGAATAGATCCGTAGGAATCTACCAAGTACAAGTAATCTACACACTGTTCGACTTCGTCAAGATGTTTGCCAATATCACCTTTGAGAAGATCAGGCGCACGCATTATATTTATGCCCACCTCAAAACCTAACTTTTTAATTTCAAACGCTAAGTTTTTGCCGTGATCTAGATGTTCAACAGCAACGGCTATTCTGACTAGTTTTACTAAACCCACGAGATCCGTCAGTAACCCCTCTAGATCAACCACTTCACAACCAGTTGCGTTAACCATAATTGATAACGCTTTAGAGGTCCTTTCTTTTATCCCCATTACCGTGCTTAAAGGAAGATAGTAATATTCACCGAAATACTCATTTTGCATGACGCTTCGATAGCCAATCTCGATATAGTCTATCGGAAGTTTGTCAACACATTCGATATAAGCATCAACAACACTTTTGTCAAAATCCCAATTTGTGTAATAACCGCCATCTCTAAGCGTACAATCCAATAATTTCATTTTTCTAATCCTTTTGGGCTTATCTTGGGAGATGACGCGTTAACAGCTGTCTTGAAACTTATATATTCATAACCTTGTAAAATCGTTTCATTTTTTTCCAACCTATAGACAGAAATTCCAAGATTTTTGCACTTTCTCCTCGCAATCCTTCCGCATTCAAAAATAAACTCATTTGCCTGCATTTCTTGAAAGTTTATCTTTGAACCATCCAGGTTTTGATACATGTGCGCTCTATCCCAGAAGTGGCCTGTACTCATATGATCGACTCCACTGAAGAAAATATTTTTTACACCTATATAATGAAGGAACGGAATAAAGATGTTTTCAACACCACTTCCAATTAAAGGTGTGATTGGATATTTTCCACTCAAAAAGTCAGCTAAATTGGCACTGCCTGGCAAGCAACCTGTGTAGTGTTCTTCATAAAGAACGAAAACCGCCTCGTCACCAATCATTTCCCGAAACTTTATAAACGTTGGTGAACTGAAATGAATATCTTTAGAATTCGAAAAATTTGATGGCACAAAAATAAAAGTGTTCGAAAAATCTAACTGATCAAGAATTCCTCTTTCTTCTATCTCAAGCATTACCGCTTCCACTGATGGGGAATTGTGAATAAACCACATATTAGGCATGAACCCATACGTTAGAAAGCAATATAGCGGTCCGGTTGTTAGAAATAGAGTATTTTTAGATGCAAGCACTTCAATATTTTTAAGATTATCTACGCTTCCACCAGTGCCAAAAGCAAATACATCTTGACCAGAGAAAACCCTTTGAAGCTCCTTGAGATAAAAAAGTTTTTTAGCTTTTCTTAACCTATATAAACATAACCACTGAGTTAAATTTAAATATAAGAATAGTCTATATTTAATCCTAAATAGAAACCTTTTAACCAATATCCACATTAGATCTTCGACACTTGAATAACCAGACTACTCGATGTGCCTTGAGTGTCAAAGTTTCCATTTTTACTGTAGTGAATGACATTACCCACAAATAAATCACAAATATCCTCTTTTGATAGCATTCCAACTGGGTCTGTATAAGTAGGATTATCATTCTCGACCCAATCAATTACAATGTAACCGCCATCCTTTACAATTCTCATCCATTCCTTCGCTGTCTGTTTGGCGTTCATCGATTGATCAAAGGAATTGGAGTATACAACCTCAAATGTACTATCAAATGCATCAGGCATTTCATCAAAGCTCCCTACAAGAACGTCTTTTCTCTTCGCCTCTGGATTCAGTTCAACTCCATAAATACCTTTGTCTTGAATCTTTTTAACATCACTTTTAGAAAAGATATGCTCAATTTTAGGAATAATTGATGAAAAGCCATGTCTTTCAATCTCTAGGAGATAAAATAATTTGGACATGAATTTATGACTTGCAATTCTAAACAGATCGATTTCACGCGCGTTCCTAACGCCTAAACATATTATAGGTCCGTTTTGATAATGATTATTCCGTAGAATATTCATTTTTTGAATTGTATCCAATATAGAGACTCTACAATACTGGTATTTCAATTTACTTCTTACAATCTGAATATTCTTGTACTCATCTCTTGAAATCGTTTTATCATATTCATACATTTTCATTTTTCTTTCCTATTATAAGAAATCCAGTATTAATCCAATAGTTATTTTTACCGAATTTTTTATCCAAAAATTTAATTAGACCACTAGTCGACATAAATAGTCTGTTGAAAACTTTTACGGCAAATGTCCTTTTGGTTTGATAGCTTAAATATGCTCTAATTAAGTCGAATATGACTGATAAAATCCCACCCATTCTATAGAATTCAATAATTTCAAAAACTATTAGTAATTCTTTTCTAATTAAGGGTTCTGTAACTCTATAGTAATCGTACTCACTGTCAGCATGTAAAGGATACATAAATGGCATACTCAATATCAAAACACCTTCAGACTTAAGGACCCTTGTCATTTCAGCTAATAGCTTTTTATAATCATATATATATTCAATAACCTCAGTACAAAGTATAACGTCGACAGAACTATCGTCTAAGGGTATGTTAGGCAAACTGGCTAGGATGTCTGGTGAGGTATTAATATCATTATTTAAGAATAACCATCTATCTACTTGAGAATACGGAGGCACAAAATCACCCCTCCTATTAGTTTTTTTTCCACCCACATCTAAAACAATTCCCTTAAAGAGATCGCTTTGAGCTTCAAGTGCTGTGTCTAAATAGTACCTTCTAAAGCTTATAAAGCTCATACTAAATCCCGAACAAATACAAACTCACCTGCCTGTTTTTCTTTCAAAACGTTTTCAAACCAACCTAAACCTTCTTCAACTATCTCCTTATCGTGAAATGCAAAAACATTTCTGTTTGATATGACATCAATACCATTTCTCTTTTCATCACTAGTTTGACAGTTGATATGTTTGATGCCATTGTCTTTTGCAGCGTCTATTGTGAAATCACAATAGACGTTACCTGGGGGAATCAAAGTTATTACATCTGTCTTAAAAAATTCTTGTAGAATTTTCTGGGACTCTTTGAGGTGTTCCTGATGGAGTTCCTCACCGAGCCATTCCCAGAACTCTCGATGGTAGGTTCGATTAGAAGTAAATAATTTTGGCCTAAATAAATTATTTTTAACGACGCAATGAGTGAGGCCGTGATTCGCTATCTCAATTAGCCCCTCCTCCATCCCTAGTTTAAGAACCTTGGCCTCTTCGGGAAACTTTTCATAAAATTTCGTACTAGTACCGTCGTAATTAACCCAGCTAGCTGTAATCCCTACCGTTAATTTAGCATTGTATTTTCTTAATAAAAATAATATTTCAACCCATTCTTGCGCATTCATTTCCCTATACTTTGCCCATGCTTTAAAATAACTCATATACTTCAAGAATAGAAAATTACCCAGTCCAAACCATTTTTTAGAGTAAATCTCGAACTCTTTGGTACTAGCACCTATATCGTCAATTCTCAGTGCAATTTTTTCTCTATACATAACATTCAGTTACCGATTTATTTTTAATCCTATATATAAAATCACATTTTTCAAGCGTATGCGCACGATGGGTAATAACAATCAACGTAAATACTCCTTCAATGTTGTGGATTTCATCCATTATTTTCGACTCTGTCTCAATATCTAACGCGGAAGTTGCCTCATCTAGAATCAAAATCTCCGGATCATCATAAAGTGCCCGAGCGATGGCAATTCTTTGTTTTTGTCCACCAGAAAGCAACGCCCCATTTTCACCCACCTCTGTATCGATACCACCTGTATGAGTGAGATGATTGTATATTTTTGCTTTTTTAAGTGATAATACTATTTTATTTTCATCATAAGCCCTTCCAAAAACAACATTGTCAGCAACTGACCCATCAAATAGATAAATATCCTGAGGAATGTAACCAATCTTCGCTCGCCAGTCTCTTACATTGCTAGAGTCAACTACCTGTTTGTCAATAAACAAACACCCCTTCCTGATTTCATGTAAGCCCATTAGAACATCAACTAAAGTAGACTTCCCGCATCCACTTTCTCCTACAAAAGCAATCTTATCTCCTTTATTAATCGTAAGATTAACGTTCTTCAAAACTACTTCATCACCATAAGAAAATGAAACGTTTTCTAGAATGATCTTCCCTACAAAGTCAACTTTACCATTTCCAAGCTCTTCGCTATTCAACTGCATTTGATTGGTAACTACGTCGATCGACTTTAAATTAAAAAGAAGTTGATTGTACCCAGATATGATTTTATTAATTGAGGGCATCATTCGATACAACCCTAAAACGAATGCAGAAATAGTCCCCATTGCTGCAGAAGTATTAGGGTAACTAGAATAGAAAACATAAAGAACTAACAAAATAAGAATTGAGAAGCTAATAAATTCAAGTAGTATTCTTGGCATTGCCTGTAAAACAACATTTGAGATCAAGACATCCTTAAATTTATCACATGACACTTGAAAGTCTTTAATAAAGCTATCCACAGATATCAGTTTAACAACCTTATAATTATGCAAACTTTTATTAATTGATTCGTACATTCTGCTATTTAAGTCAACTCTTTTTATTCCCATAACTTTAATCTTATTAGAGACTGTTAGGGCGAGGAGTAAGCTAATACATATCAATACAGCCGTTATACTTAAAGTAACTAACATGTTTACATATAACAGTATTGCGTAAATAAGAATTAACACTATAATTTCTGCACAAATAGATAATAATAACTGCAGCACACCTGCCAAGTTGTAGGCTTCTGTAATCAAAACTTTGGTCATATTTGAACTATTTAATCGTGAAAAATCACCGTATGATAAATCCAAGTATTTTTTAAATAGTTTGACTGTTATTTTATAATACATTCCATAAATAAATACTGATAAGGTCTTTATGTAAAAAACACTGAAGATAGCCCTGAATGAAAAGTAAATTAAAATCAGCACACCAAATAAAATAAGAAAATTTATCTTTGATTTTATTCCAACTAAGGTAAACCAATAGTTATAGTTAGCATTAGTCTCTAACAAATCTAGGTCCATAGCTAAACTTACCAGCGGGATTATTGAAGCAATCCCTAAAACTTCAACAACTGCAAACAGAAGTGAAATACCTAGAAGGAGAAAAAACCTCTCCCAATCTTTTCTATTGAGTATGCTTTTTAAATTAATAAGTAGAGAGCTCATATTTTATAACCATTTAAATAGCATACAAACTTTATGTTTATCATATATTTTTTGAAATAATATATTTTATACTTTTAAAATATTCCAAGGGATTAGCGTTCATATAGTAAGGTTTTATTTTTTTTAACTCTGAATTCAAAAAAACAACATCTCCGTCTATTATGTCTTTTAAACCACATATTATATTTTCTCTCGTCATATCATGAACAAAAAATAATCTATTATCTTTAGGATACATACCTGTGCTTCCATGAAAATCACAAATTAATACAAATTTTTCCATACCAATTGCTTCTAACCCCATCGTAGAACTCTTTGTTACCGTTAAATGAGAGTCAAAAATTGCTTGGTAGGAATCATTAGTCCTTACAATAAAATCATAACGATTTAAAAGATCATCTACCCGGTCTAATCTTGAGTTGATTATATTATTATTTGATAACTTTTCTGACCTTAAATAACGGTCACAGTAAATCACACTTAATCCGTTAGACTGAGAAAAATCTAGCACTACCTTAAGTAGAAACAAAAACTCTTCTAATTTGAAATATTTTTCTGTTCCAATTTGCTCTATTAAACATATATCGTACGTACCTTTAGGTCTAAAATTATTTAATTTATTATTAAGTAACGCAGAACCATAACTAATAATATTATTTATTTTAGACTGATATGTATTTAAAAATACCTGAGATTGCATATCACTAAACGTATATAAATAGTCATAATAACTAAATTTCATATTTTTACGTGTGTCTGCATTTGGTGGATAAAAACCATGTTGGATTGTTATCAAAGTAATATTATGCTTTTTTAATATACCAAACATCGTTGGACTAATAGCACTATCTCTAAAAGAAATTAATATTTTAAATTCTACTGAGTTTATTAAATTCTCATAATATAAATATTCCTGAAAGAATAATAATAGTTGGTTTAACGGGATAGTACTCCCAAACCGTACCCTTAAAGAAACAATAGAATATATAAATTTTAATTTATTGAGTGTCATATATCGGCTAATTAATCTATCTTGCTCAAGAACTATGCACTTATTATTTTCGTTGTTTTTGAAAATTTCTTTTGACCTTACTAGCAAGCTCCATTTTGTATTTGGAAATAATTTTATTATGGGGCTATATACCTGAAAAAAAGCCAGCCTTTTTATTGACGCATCAAAAAGAAGTTCTGTTTTAATTTTTTCTGATTCTTTTTTAAATTCGTTAAATATTCCATAGAAAACTATCTTGATAATTTTTAATATGTTAACAAAAAATCTTTCTTCTTTACCATATTGATAATCATACTTTTTAAACACGCCACTGATAATGTTCTTATTAATCATTGTAAGGTCTTCAATCACTTCAAAGACATCTTTTTTATTAGATATAGTCAAATTTACCTCTATTGGATGTGAAATAAAATCACTATTATTTTATTCTAACGAAAACTAAATTTAAGTTTTCAGTAATCGCCATATCTCTTATTTAATAGTTTATTACCATTCCGGAAAAATATTATTTTAAAATATCCTGTATTATATTTTTTTATAAACCTCCTCAATCAATTTTTCTTTCAACATTATTTCTATTAGGTCTTGCGCCTTAATCATTGACATATTTATTTTTTCTGCTATTTCCAATAAATCGTTTTTCCCATCAGCATAAACAAGAATATCCATCATGTTTTTTACTTTATTTTCCTTAACCTTACTGCCCCCTAAAGTAGGCCAAAGGTTTCTTTTTCCCATTTGTGGTTCACAGAGGATCGTTGCTCTATATACTTTGTTATTTTCAATACAAGAGATACACTTAGTTAATATGTCATATGCTCCAAATAAACCTTCTGCCGAAATGTAATTTAAATTATCCAACGAAGTATGGTATTCGCTATAAGTGTGGTATTTCGAACGCATAACAGAAGCGATGGGCAAATCAACACCTGGGCTGCAATACTGCCTTTCATCACTACCTCTGTCTAGATAAGAGTATTTGATAAAATTTGGTTGAGTATGATTTAATACATGTATGGCAATTTTGTCTGATATGGAATCCTCTTGCCTCGATGGCAAATAAGAATAAGCGTTATTATCACCAACGCAAGAGATATTATATCCAGCAAAAATATTTTTTTTCATTTGTACTATATTTTTGCTTAGATAACAGATAGAACCTATCGTTTCTGGGATGAAAATAATTCTATAGGTATATTCTCGAGGCTGCGACGCTATCCACTTTGTTATATATGCTGTAACCGTTGGTCCAGATAGTTCATTGTTTGCCATAGAAGGGTGGCAAACATATGTAGACAAGAATATTTCTTTATCTGATCTTCCCTTAATAATTACCTCTCCATACGTTAAGCTACCAAAAGATAGTTCACTATCTATATGGACCCGATAGCTTCCTTCTTTGAGCATTACTCTTTGATTCTGACTTAAACAAAAACCCCACCTCTCTTCATAGTATGAGGTCACATAAGGAATTGCTTCAGGTTGATCATCCAACGAGTGGAGGTGTTTTTGCAACTCTACTAAAGTCATTGTTTTATTGATTGGAATTGAGTAGCCAACAACATGTAAGTTGTTTACCTTGAAGTCGAGAATCTTTTTCCCGTTTGGGTCTATGACATACGCATCCTTTATGTTCCACTCCTTTGGAACTTCCCAATCAAAACAAGCTTGGCCGGTTGGCACCTCCGTAATAACGAGGCTCGGCAGATGCTCCTTTAAAATTGCTAACGTCTGTCTAACACCATTACCAGTAATGCTCCGGGTGATTGGCCATAATCTTTCACATAGACCATATATGCTTTTACCTATTTCTAAACTATTAGTCATTTTTCATCCTTAAAGAGACATTTTTTAAATATAATCTGTATTTCAATCACCCTTGAGTAACACATTAACTGTAGAATTTAATGGCTCCACTATAATATTTTTATTAATATCTCTAACCTTGGGGTTATCATCAAGCCAATTAATTATCTTAAATAATTCTGGTGGATTACCAGAAAAAGCTTCATATACATGTCTAATAACTTCAAGATCTTCTGGAGTGTCCACAGTCAAACGCATTTCAGGTCTTTTTAGTTTGCGATCCAGTACACTAACTCTTTGCAGCCTAAAATGACTAGGGCGCATTAGCATCAGCGTTAAGTACTCACTACTACTAGGGTCCTGCACTAACTTATGGCAGCGGTTAAGAGCGGGCATGGAAATTACTTCAGGTCTAGTGCCAGTTGGTAGGTCCTCCGTGAAAGTAAAATCCGCCTCAGAATCTATATGCCTTTCGATCATATAGTCCATCATTTCAGGATCAGTCAAAGGATTGTCACCAGTAACCCTAATGATAATATCTGGGTTGTGCTCTTTGGACGCCTTCAAGAATCTATCAATCACATCAAGTTCAGAACCTCTGTATACCGAAATTCCATTAAGTTCTGCCAGTTCTTGCAATGCATCATCTTGTTTATTAGTTGAAGTACACCACACAATACCATCTATACGTTTTGATTTTATTAACCTATTATGCAGCCTTAGTATTAGTGGAGCACCTGATAAATCTATTGTGGCTTTCGCTGGTAATCGTGAAGATTTCATTCTAACAGCGATCAATGCTATTACCTTTTTACTCATGAAAATCTTCTAGGATGACAGGTTCATCTTTATTTTTGTTATTTTTCAGTTTTTTTCCATAAATTTTACTTATATCTTCGTGCGATAATCCTGGAATACCAGTTCTTTTAAACTCGAAATCTTCGAAACCAACACGATCGTTGACAAATAGATTTTTAGATGCGACTGCCTGTTTTTTCATCAAGTCTCTATATACGCTCTCAGCTTCTAATAGCGCATTGTTTTGACTCCCCAAGATAACGTTCATATTACCCATTTTACTAACGAAGCTTTTGAATTCTAAAAACTCAAGAGAAGAAAAGTAATCCCGTCCTTTTTTACTTCTATCAATAGTGATATGTTTTTCTATTACGGTTGCTCCTGCAGCAACTGCCATGGCCGGCAAAACCACAGCCAACACGGTCTCTTCGGCAGAAATGTGGTCTGCATAGCCAACATCCAAATGATACTTATCAATCAGAGTATGTATGAGTGAAATTTGTGAATCTTCTAGCTTAGTTGGGAAACTTTGAATACCATGCATCAAAATTAGTTTTCCAGTTTCTATTGTTTTTAAATAGTCTACTGCCGAGCTTATTTCTTGCATAGTCGCCCCTCCGACACCAAGGTAGATGGGTTTGCCAGTGCTTGCAACGGACTTCATGAAAAGTTTGTCACCAATGTTTGATGTAGGGATCTTATATGCAGTGACGACTCCCGAACTTTCAGATAACTCTAAGCTACTCTCATCAAAAACTTCTATGATAATATCAGATGTTAGTCCACCTGCCTTAGCCAAAAGTGCGGTCCAGTCTTGCTTTTTAATTTCTATTTTACCGAACTCATCATACATATGGTGGTACTTTGACAACAAACAATCTCTTTGAAAAATTTGAAGTTTTACAGCACATGCTCCTGTCTTATTTGCTAATTGATATAGCTCCCAAGCAAGTTCTACGTCACCTTCGTGTGCTGATGCTATTTCGGCAATAACATATACTTTATCTTTCATTGAAGTCGCTCCATCGTATAAGTTCATCTTCCTTCAAGTCTAACGCCGCTTCCTTTCCTACTATTTGATCCCAATGAAGCGGCGAAATCCCAGTGCCAGGGCGCTTATAAGTTAAATCACTTTCTTGAATAATCACCCCTTTTCTCACATTTCTTTTTAAGACAACACTTCTCCGAGCATTAGCTCTTGAAATGGTTTCAGTTTCTATAGGGCTTTTAGTCAATTTTTCACCTTTTAGTATTTCAATTTTATTATAAATTTCTCTGTAATTTTTAAGATCCTCAACGTCCATTGCATGATAGTGGTCATTACCTGGAAGTGTTTTATCATCGGTGAAGTGTTTCTCAATGATTTTGGCCCCTAGTAAGGATGCCGTCACCAGTGCGGTCATACCTCTATCAGGCAAGGTGTGGTCCGAATATCCAATTATATGCTCAGGAAATGTCCGTTTTAAACTAGAAATCATCTCTAAGTGCGCATTTTCATTATTCGTTGGGTAATTTAAAATACAATGCAATAGGGCAACACTCTCACATTTTTCAGCTCTGAGAGTCTCCATGGCAATATCAATTTCCCCTAATGTGCTTGCACCAGTTGATAATACAATTGGTTTCTTCTTCCTAGCAATTTTCCTAAGAAATGGCAAATTTGTTAAATCAGCAGAAGCGATTTTATAAAATGGCATTAACGGCTCAAGAAAATCAATTGACTCGTCGTCGAAAGGGGTTGATAAGAATTCAATACCTATGCTCCGACAATACAGTGATAGCTCTATATATTGATTTTCACTGAAACCATCATATTTTTTAAATAACTCATATTGGCTCAGTGTTGGCTCTTTTTTTAAGTTCCAGTAAGCTGGTGAGTTTTTTGACGCGAGAGTATCAGCCTTATAGGTCTGGAATTTTGCTGCATCTGCTCCCCCTTCCTTAGCTAGATCAATTAATTGTTTTGCTTTTAAGAACGACCCTTCATGATTGACTCCAATCTCTGCGATAATATATGGCATGCTCATTTGGTTGATCTCATGGGAACCTAGGCGAATATTTATCATCCTTACCCTCTATTTTTTAATTTTATGCTTGGAAACCAAATTAGACATGTGGTGGTCCATTGCTTCTTTATTGTTAGTAATGTTGTTTTCATGTCGACGATATCTATATAATGCTAATTCCAGCCTATGAATATGATGTTTTTTCAAAAATCTTATCCTCAGATCTTGCTCTTCATGTAAGAGGAAATCTTCGTCATACAAGCCAATATCTATAATTTGATGAGTTTTGAAAATAATCCCACATGCTATTGGATCAATCATACAGTTATTTCTTGAAAAAACCTGCTCTTCATCATCGATCAGATTATAATCACAGGCTACTGCATCCATACGCTTATTATTTTCTATAAAGCTATAAAGAAATAACAAAAAATTATTACTCACATAATCATCAGCATCAACTCGAACAAAATATGGTGTTTTTATACGGTTTATAGCCTTGTTTAATGATGCAGGTAGGCCTAAATTATTGTCATTTTTTATAACACTGACATCCCCCTTAAAAAGGTCAAGAGCATAAGAGGTTTTATCTGTGCTACCGTCATCGACTACAACTATTTGGAACAAATCCCTTGGAAAATTCTGAGACAACAATGATCTGATGCATCGCCCAATGAATTTTTCTTCATTCCATGCCGCAATAATTACTGTTAATACGGGTTCAGTATTACTTCTAATTAAAATATTATCCATAGCTTTTAATTCTAACTGCTCAGTGTACTTATAAAAATTTTAGTGAGGTTATATTTAATTAATTAAAAATAAAATATATTAGGCATTGTCTATATACCACTCAATAGACGCTTCCATACCCTTCGAAATATTGTACTCAGGATCATAACCCAAAAGTTTATTTGCCTTACTAATATCAGCCAAAGAATGTCGCACATCTCCAGTGCGGAAATTTTTATAAATTGGATTTTTTTTATTTAATCCTATTATTTGCTCCATTAGCCCATTTTCTATCATGACATAAAGTTGATTTAAGCTCGTTTGATCACTAACAGCAACGTTATAAACTTGGTCCGTAGCTTCTTCATTTTCAATAGTGGCTGCTAGTAGATTCATTTGAACTGTATTATTGATATAACAAAAGTCTCTAGTAGTTTCTCCATCACCGTTAATGAATACACATTCCTTATTTATAATAGCTGCTACCCACTTTGGTATAACTGCGGCATACGCACCATTTGGATCTTGTCGCTTACCAAATATATTAAAATATCTTAAGCCAATGGATTTAAAACCATATGTCTTGGCAAAAACATTAGCATACAATTCATTTACTAGCTTCGTAACTGCATATGGACTTAGAGGACTGCCTATCTCATCTTCTACTTTTGGAAGTCCAGGATGATCCCCATAAGTGGAACTTGATGCTGCATAAACAAACCGTTTGACTTTAGCGTTTCTGCTGGCTACCAACATATTTAGAAAACCATCGACATTTGCCCTATTTGTGTTAATTGGATCATCAATTGATCTTGGTACTGAGCCAAGCGCTGCTTGATGCAGCACATAATCCACATTAACGCAGGCTTTTTCACAGTCTTCTAACTCTCGTATATCGCCTTCAATAAATGTAAAATTACTAATTAATGATTTACCTGTGAAGCCCTCTGCATCATCTATAGCTTGATCAATATTATGCTGATAACCTGTTTCAAAATTATCGAGCCCCACTACCACTTGATTTAGAATAAGTAGTTTTTCTAACAGGTTAGAACCTATAAAGCCTGCAACACCAGTAACAAGCCAGGTGTATTGGTGGTCTTTTAAGTGTTCTTGAAGTTTTGCATATTTAGTCATTTAAAGCCTTCCATCTACTTCATCTAATGTAAGTAAGTATTTTATGTCGTACAACACATGGTTAACTTTACCAAAGAGTCTAATCTCTTCTGAAGATAACGTTTTAAATTGATCATGTGCAACTGCAATGACAATTGCATCATATTGACCCTGTATAGGGCTATTTATTGGCCTAATACCAAACTCGTGAACTGCTTCATCTTTATTAACCCAAGGATCGTACACATCTACATTACAATTAAATTCATTAAATGCATTAACTAAATCCACCACTCGGGTATTTCGAATGTCTGGACAGTTTTCTTTAAAAGTAAGCCCCATAATTAGGACATTTGCATCAACCACATGGATACGCTTTTTAGTCATCAATTTTGACACTTGATCTGCTACATATGAACCCATCTTGTCGTTTAGTCTACGTCCAGCTAATATCATCTCTGGATTGTAGCCAACCTCGATAGCTTTGTGAGTTAAGTAGTATGGGTCAACACCAATACAGTGACCCCCTACTAGTCCTGGGCGAAACGGTAAAAAATTCCATTTAGTGCCGGCAGCTTCCAATACCATTTCTGTATCGATATTCAGTTTATTAAAAATAAGAGCAAGCTCATTAACGAGAGCTATATTTACATCTCTTTGTGTATTTTCGATAACCTTAGCGGCCTCTGCTACTTTAATACTGCTTGCCTTATATGTGCCAGCAGTAATTATTTCTTTGTACAGCTCATCAACCTCTAAAGCAATCTTAGGTGTCGAGCCTGATGTCACTTTTTTTATGGTGGTTAGGCGATGTTTTTTATCTCCTGGATTTATCCGTTCAGGCGAGTAACCACAGTAGAAATCTTTGTTGAATGTCAAACCTGACTGATGTTCAAGGATTGGGACGCAGATTTCCTCTGTTGCACCCGGATAAACAGTCGATTCATAAACAACAATATCACCATCTTTAAGGACCCTTCCAATTGAGTTGCTAGCCATCTCCAAAGGAGTTAAGTCCGGCCTTTTATGCTTGTCTATCGGAGTTGGAACAGTAACAATAAAAATGGTGCAGTCCTTAATATCATCTAGCTTTGTTGTATACTTTAAATAAACTGCATCTTGAAGTTCCTGTTTAGTCGTTTCAAGAGTTGAATCCAAACCCTGTTGAAGTGCATCAATACGGTCTCGATTAATATCAAACCCGATTACTGAACGTTTTTTTCCAAATTCAACTGCAAGTGGGAGACCCACATATCCTAAACCAATTAAGGCTATTTTTTTAATATTCATGTTTGTTAACTTCATTAAATACGATTATATTCCTTGTACCACTTTGAAAAATTCTCCACTCCATTCTCAACAGTCATGGCTGGCTTATAACCAAACTGCTCGACAAGATCGTCCACGTCAGCGTAAGTATCTTGAACATCTCCCGGTTGAAGTGGCAGCAGTATTTTTTTTGTTGTCTTACCCAGTGAGTTTTCTAATATTCTAATATAATCCATTAATTCTAACGGATTATTATTGCCTATATTGTAAATCCGATAGGGAGCACTTGAGGTTGCAGGATCTGGGTTATTACTGTCCCAATCTGGATTCACTGGCGCCGGCCTATCTAGTGCTCTTGTAATCCCTTCAACGATATCATCAATATAGGTAAAGTCTCTACGGTGTTTACCATAGTTAAATACCGTGATGGCCTCGCCATTCATAATAGCTTTGGTGAATTTTTGCAGCGCCATATCAGGTCTATCGTAAGGTCCATACACAGTAAAAAACCTGAGTCCTGTTGTTGGCAATTTGTACAAGTGTGAGTATGAATGAGCCATTAGCTCATTAGCTTTTTTTGTGGCGGCATATAGACTTACTGGGTGGTTGACCGCCTCATGGGTTGAAAATGGCTGCTTCGTATTAAGACCATAAGTAGAGCTTGACGAGGCGTAAACAAGATGGTTTACATTGTTGTGCCTACAACCTTCTAGCACATGAGCAAAGCCTACTAAGTTGCTATCTATATAAGCCAATGGATTCTCAATGGAATACCTAACCCCTGCCTGCGCCGCGAGATTAACTACGCTATCAAATTGCTGATCTTTAAAAAGTGTGGCCATACGGTCACGATCTTCAATATTCATTCTAATGTGGGTGTAGTTTGGATGATTGAAATGTCGGGCTAGGCGGGCCTCCTTTAATTCTGGATCATAATAATCATTGTGATTGTCAATGCCTATGACCTCGTCCCCTCTGTCCAACAGTTTCATAGAGAGCGCTGAGCCAATAAAGCCTGCAGAACCTGTTACTAGTACTTTCATTTATACCCTTATTAATTAGTCTGAGTTAAACAAGTCTCTTGTATAGACTTTAGCTTTAACGTCATCCAATTCATTCACCATTCTATTTGCGATAATAACGTCACTTATTTGTTTAAAAGCATCTAAGCTAGCAATCACCTTAGAGTTGAAGAATTCGGTCTCTCCGTTCTCGATTAGTACAGGTTCATAAACTACAACTTCCACACCCTTAGCTTTAATCCGCTTCATTACACCTTGTATAGATGACGCTCTAAAATTATCAGATCCCGATTTCATAATAAGCCGGTGCACTCCCACAATTTTGGGATTCTTTCTAAGAATAGATTCTGCTATAAAGTCTTTCCGCATCGAGTTAGCATCAACAATGGCGCTGATTAGAGCATTGGGCACATCTTTGTAATTAGCTTTAAGTTGCTTGGTATCTTTCGGTAGGCAATAACCTCCATAACCAAATGATGGATTGTTGTAGTGAGTTCCAATTCTCAGATCAAGACCAACTCCTTGAATAATTTGTTTAGAGTCTAGGTTATGTGCTTCGGCATATGAGTCAAGCTCATTAAAGTAAGATACTCTCATAGCTAGGTAGGTATTGCTAAAAAGCTTAACGGCCTCTGCTTCGGAAGAGTTAGTAAACAGGACGCTGATATTATTTTTAATGGCACCTTCTACTAAAAGATTTGCGAATTTCGTCGCTTTATTTGAAATATCACCCACAATAATTCTGGATGGATAAAGGTTGTCATGAAGGGCCGACCCTTCCCTTAAAAACTCCGGAGAAAAAATAACATTGTCAGTATTCAGCTTACGCTTAATGCCTTCCGTGTATCCCACTGGTACTGTCGACTTTATCACAATAGTGGCGTTGGGATTGATATTGATCACGTCTTGGATAACGCCATCTACCGCCGAAGTGTCAAAATAATTAGTTACAGGATCATAATCGGTATGCGTTGCAATAATGACAAAATCGGCATATTTGTATGCGAGCTCTTTATCTAGTGTGGCGAAGAAGCTGAGTTTCTTATTAAGTAAAAAATCTTCTATCAAAGAGTCTTCAATGGGAGATACTTTGTGGTTCAGTTGTTCTATCCGCTCAGGCACAATATCAAGGGCAATAACTTCATGATGTTGAGAAAGGAGCATTGCATTTGAAAGGCCAACATATCCAGTTCCAACCACGGTTATTTTCATCTTGCTACGCTTTGTTTTTCTATCAAATGACATATAGTATGTCCAATTAAAATATGCATTTCTTGAATACGTGCAGTGTCTTCAGAGGGTACAATCAAGTTGATATCACATAGGTCGTTCATTTTCCCTCCACCATTGCCACTAAACCCGATAGTTTTACACCCTAATTTTTTTGCCACCTCTAAGGCACTGATAACATTAGCACTGAAGCCACTAGTGCTAATGCCAATTACTACGTCTCCTTCAACTGCTAATGCTTCCACCTGACGATCAAATACATGATCATAACCGAAGTCATTGCCAATTGAGGTGAGCACTGATGTGTCTGTGGTGAGTGCTATAGCTCTCAAACCTTTGCGCTCAAGCTTATATCTTCCAACTAATTCTGCAGCAATGTGCTGAGCGTCTGCAGCACTTCCGCCATTACCAAAAATTAAAATTTTCCCACCATTGCTTAATCCATCAATACAAAAGTTGGCTGCAGTTTCTAGTGGGGCCGCTATATATGTTAGGGTTTCTTTCGCCGTCTTAAGGTGCTGATTGAACTCTGATTGAATAATTGACTGCATAGTTAAGACCCTTTCCGAATTTTTTCAATCGTTTTTGTAGTGCTTTTTCCATCAACAAATTGTATGAACCGTAGTTCATCAGCCATTTCTTGTCCAACTACTACCTTTCCCTCGTAGTCGCCACCCTTGACTAAAATATGTGGTTTGATTGCATCAACCAAATGATAGGGTGTGTCTTCATCAAAAACTACGACATAATCGACCGCTTCAAGTGCGGCCAATATGCAGGCTCTATCTGTTTGCGAATTAATAGGGCGACCTTTCCCCTTGAGTGCCTTCACAGATCGATCAGAGTTAAGCCCTAATATGAGTATATCTCCATAACTCTTTGCGGTTTCTAGATAACGCACATGTCCCGCGTGCAAAATATCAAAACACCCATTAGTGAAGATGATTTTCTTACCTCTAGCCTTTAAATCACAGGCCAAATTCGAAATTTCGTCTAAGCCTTTAATGTGTGCGTCACTGTTCGACTGGTTAAGACTTGATTCGTACTCAATAACCTCATTTAACGTTGCCGTATCAGTGCCAACTTTCCCCACTACAACACCTGCTGCCAAATTGGAAAATCTGACTGCTTCATCAATTGAATAACCACATGCTAGCGCAAAACCCAATGAGGCTAATACAGTATCACCAGCACCCGTGACATCAAATACCTCTCTCGCAACAGTAGGGTGGATTCGTAGTGTTTCATCATAAACTGCTATGCCCTGCTCACTAAGAGTAATTAGCGATATATCTAGATCACATTGCTCCTTCAATTCGGAGATAGCTAGAGCAAGGCTTTCGTCGTCTTTAATGGTGATTTGGGTTGCTTCACTTGCCTCTTTCTTGTTGGGAGTGAGTAGGTAGGCACCCTTGTATTTTGAATAATCTAAACCTTTAGGATCAACGAGCACTTTTTTGTTGGCTTTGTTACAAATACTGATTAATGCTTGGGTTAGCTCATAGGTTAGGACGCCTTTCCCATAGTCTGAGAGCAATACACAATCATAATCATCAACAATCCTAACAAAAGACTCTAAAATTAATGTTTGTGATGCAATACTTATCTCATCAGAGCTTTCACGATCATACCTTACGACTTGCTGCTGGGCGGCTATAATTCTACTTTTTTTACTGGTAATACGGTCTTTTTGAATGATCAAGTATTGTGAATCAACCCCAATTCCTTTCAGCAAATCTTTCACTTGATCGGAAGTTTCACACTCACTAAGTACACTTATTACATCAACTTCCGCGCCAAGTGCACTCAGGTTGTTAATCACATTACCAGTACCACCCAGCACTACACTTTCTTTTTTAACGTTTACTATTTGCACTGGTGCTTCGGGCGAAATGCGTTCGCATGAACCCCACAAATAATGATCAATCATTAGATCCCCAATGACTAGAACTTTGGGTGCTTTTTCTTGTAAATCAATCATTAAATTTTCAGTACCGTTTAGGCGTTTAGTTTTGGGAGTAAAGGTCTTAATATCAATACCCATGCTACAGTTACAGTTAAAATAGTTTGACGTTAAATGCTGTATTGTTATAGGTCAAACTGTAACCACTTCACTGCTTTTTTTGATGGATTTTAATATAAACTTAGCTTTAGTAACCATCTCATTAATTTTGTGCCCACTTTTTACTAAGATAGTGTTATCAATGCCAGCTGCATTCGCTGCTTCAATGTCCCCCTCTTTATCACCAATCATCCATGATTTCTTCATATCAATACCATATTTATTTCTAGCCTCTAAAAACATTCCTGGCTGAGGCTTGCGGCATGCACACAATGAACTAGGGCCGTGGGGACAATAAAACACATCAAAAATATCGATACCCTGATTATAAAACTGCTCTAGCATCCATTTGGTTAACTTATGAAAGTCGGTCTCTTGATAATACCCTCTACCAATACCTGATTGGTTCGTGACTATAATCAACTTGTATCCTAGTGATTGAAAATGATTGCAGGCGTTAAAAACGCCATCAACAAATTTAAAATCACTACGTTTATAAAGATAACCAACTTCGTGATTAATTACACCGTCACGATCTAAGAAGATCACCTTCATGATAGAATGCTAAAGATAGAGAAACTAATCATCAGTACTTATAACTTTCTGGTTTGAACGGACCATCAAATGGCACATTAATGTAGCCCGCTTGAGTAGTGGTGAGCTTGGTCATTACCCCACCAAAACCGGCCACCATGTCTGCTGCTACTTCTTCGTCTAGCTTCTTTGGTAATATTCTTAGCCATAGGTTGGCTTTTTTGTCGGCTTCGCTTAAATCTGCAAACTTGGCGTCCCAAAGGTGCATTTGCGCTAACACTTGGTTGGCGAAAGAGCCGTCCATAATGCGTGATGGGTGACCTGTGGCATTACCTAGGTTAACTAAGCGGCCTTCAGCTAAAAGCAGAACAAAATCAGCTTTATTGTGATCAGCGGCACGGTAAACTTTGTGTACTTGAGGCTTCACTTCTTCAAACTTCCAGTTCTCACGCATAAAGGCGGTGTCGATCTCGTTGTCGAAGTGACCGATGTTACACACCACTGCACCGTTTTTAATGGTCTTAAGCATGTTGGCATCACACACGTTGGTGTTGCCGGTGGTGGTGACAATAATGTCTGTGGTGCCCATTAAAGTGGTATTAATGCAGCTCATATCACCCGTATTAACACCGTCTAGGTAAGGCGATACCACTTCAAAGCCGTCCATGCAGGCCTGCATGGCACAAATTGGATCAATTTCGGTAATTTTAACGATCATGCCTTCTTGACGAAGAGATGCTGCTGAACCTTTACCTACGTCGCCATAACCCACTACAAGGGCTTTTTTACCTGCTAACAAATGGTCTGTAGCACGTTTAATGGAATCGTTTAACGAGTGACGACAGCCATACTTGTTGTCGTTTTTGCTCTTTGTAACTGCGTCGTTAACGTTGATAGCAGGAACTTTTAAGGTGCCTGCTTCTAACATTTCTTGTAAACGGTGAACGCCAGTGGTGGTTTCTTCAGAAATACCGTGGCAGTTGGCCAATATTTCTGGAAATTGGTTGTGCAGCATGGTGGTTAAATCACCACCGTCGTCTAGGATCATGTTAGCGCCCCAGTCTTTGCCATCTTGCACGATGGTTTGCTCAATGCACCATTCTGCCTCTTCTTCTGTTTCGCCTTTCCAGGCAAATACAGGGATTCCTGCAGCAGCGATAGCTGCAGCCGCGTGGTCTTGGGTAGAGAAGATGTTGCAAGAAGACCAGCGCACTTGTGCACCTAAATCCACCAATGTTTCAATCAGCACAGCGGTTTGAATGGTCATGTGGATACAGCCCATCACCTTAGCATTGGCCAGTGGCTTTTGTGCAGCGTATTTAGTGCGCAATGCCATTAGGGCAGGCATTTCAGTTT
>Ga0209384_1000286_pt1 | contig 34842 bp, 33 predicted proteins | sample CoawatmetaG05DNA_FD_187511 | JGI IMG/M metagenome (GOLD analysis project Ga0209384, IMG submission 187511) | Marine microbial communities from the West Antarctic Peninsula - Coastal water metaG058-DNA (SPAdes) (version 2) | ecosystem: Environmental > Aquatic > Marine > Coastal ... | reverse complement strand
CCTGCTCCAACACCAGCACCGCCTCCTGCTCCAACACCAGCACCGACTCCTGCTCCAACACCAGCACCGACTCCTGCTCCAACACCAGCACCGACTCCTGCTCCAACACCAGCACCGACTCCTGCTCCAACACCAGCACCGACACCTGCTACAAGCACAAGTACAAGTACAACATCTGCTACAAGCACAAGTACAACACCTGCTACAAGTACAACACCTGCTACAAGTACAACACCTGCTACAAGTACAAGTACAAGTACAAGTACAAGTACAAGTACAAGTACAAGTACAAGTACGGGAACTTCTACTAGCACAGGTACTAGTACATAGAATTAGGGTAATATAAAAAAATAGCGGGTTCACCCGCTATTTTTTTGCCCAGCAATTTGAGCAATCAATTTAAAACCAAAATCCTCTGGTTAAAAAGCATAAGAATAATAAGCTATCTTAATAATGAAAAAAAATTTCACCTGTTAATAACAGGTGAAGGTTATTAGATACTTCTTTTATTTTATAAGTTGTTTGATATTGGATTTAATAAATAATAAAAACATAGTATATAAAAGACATTTTTAGCATTAGGGCCTACCTCCAGCCTTGCCTAAGCTCATTTAAGGATGAGTTATAGATTAGACCTCTAAGGTCTTTTTCAAATTCTAGCTTGGCTCCACCGTCTCTAGTTAAAGGTGAAAGCTTAAAATTACTATAGCCGCCTTGATAATCCTTTGAAAATAAATCCATTGGTATCTGGAAGTAGAAGCCTTTATCAAAACTCCCTTCGCCAAATAGCTCAGCAGAAACATTGGTTCTAGTAAAATATATACCGGCTTTAAACCCAGACCTTGTTCTCCTAGAAAGATCAAATGTAAAACCATCGTCTTTAGCGAGATACCTGCCAAAACTTATATTTGACTCTATTCCCATTGGAAGCAAATAACCTATATTAAGATGCGCAGTAGTTGTTTTATATTTTCTGAATTTAAAAGTCTGGTCGTATCCTCTTTGTTTAACATAGAAACCTTCAAAACTTATATTCAAATTGCTATTAAAAGGTTTATATAGCACTTGGCCACCTAAACCACCGAACATGGTTTCAAAAAGCCCCCCACTCAACTTTGCATATAAATCTTTCTTAGGAGACCAAATATAATCTAGTTGCATTCTTTTGATGTAAAGATCAGCATTTTTAAGATATTGAACTTTATCAGTTCTAACATGCTCCAATTTAGATGCTGGACCAGAAATAGTATCTTGAAAATTATTATATAAAGAGTAATTAATCTCTGATGAAAGCAAAAGACTCCTATTAAATTGAATTTCAGCAGTATTCTGAAGGTCCAAGCCCCAAAAATAAAATTTCTCAGGGTTTCCAATATTACTTACCAATACTGGACTAAAGGATGAAAAGACAGCGGGGAACTTTACACTGGGTTGAAACTTATAATTTTTATAACTATTCTTATTTCCTGAATCTAGCTTGGTGTATCTTTCTACAATCTCTATTGGAGTGTCTTTGCTATCATCAAGATGATTGGCAATATAGGTTATATTATTTAACTCTACCCCTACATTGATATGACTAATATTGATTTGGCTTAAATTAATATTATGCTCCTTAGAAATTTTACTTGCTATAGAACCACTATAAGACGAAGATCTAATAGCATTCCTGTGCTGTGAAGTTGATATAGCAATATCTAGTTTTTCTTTGGAGAGAGAGGCTGTTTGTAATAATAAATTATTGTTATTTAGGTTATGCAATAAATCCTCGTAAAAAATCATTTCTGTCTTTTCACTATTTTCTCTTGTTTCAATGATTGGGTCGAATTTTGGTTTACTTCGAAGCTTTCCATTAAACGTAGCTCCAATAGTGAAGCTAAGATTAAAGGTATTACCTTTTATATAGGAAGCATCAATAGTCAAAAATTTATTAACTGGATAGCTTAGACCTATATTAATATTTGATTCCTTCTCTCTAAGCTCATACGAAGCACTACGTCTATTTTGAGCAGAAAAATCCATATAATCAAATGGGTCATATTCAACCTTCATACTTAACCCATTTGCTTTAGGGAAAATATACTCAACTCCTCCAAACATAGCCGCATCACCCCTAAACCACTTATCATAAGATGGTGTTCCTCCTTGATCATAGTTAGAAGATCTTTTTCGTCTAACATTAAGACTATCAGATAAAAAAGATAATGGGTTATTGAAGGAGCTTTCTCCAGTAAACTTACCCCAACCCGTGCCCAGAGTGATTTTTATATCTCTTAATTCTTGCGTTGCAACGATATACTCTCTAGTGAAGTATCCAGTTCCTGCAAAATCATCCAGACCGACAGCAAAATGTGGTCTATTGTTATTTTTTGGTGTGTATTTAAACTTTACATTAAATCCTTTATCTAGATAATGACCTGCAACGTTATTACCCTCCCATTTCAAATCAGAAGGCCTGTAATAAAAATAGCTTGCTTCAAGCCAATCAAATGGAGACACAGACAAGGTACCAAATTTCCAAATATCATTTTTATTGAAGGTAAAAGAAATAGTACCTTCTTTTTTAGAATCAGCAGTAGGTGTTTGTATTAATCCAACTTGCCCAAATGAATTATATGAAGTGCCTAAGCCTTCATAATTATCTAAATAATCAGCACTTAATGAAAGAGTAAAAATTAATGAAAAAAAAATCTCATACTTTTTTGCTAGTTATTGCTATTTAAAACGCTTAAAGCTGTAAGACTTGTCGCCATGGCACTTACAATTGGGGCCCATATTGATGCCACAAGAGCTGGATCTCTTGAGAGTACCTCTCTAGGTATGTAAATAACACTACCTGGATAGATTAAAATATGATTACCTCTTTTATTTAAAAAAGATAATCTCGATGTATTTTGTAATCTATTCAACTGACCATTAGGATGCACTACATAAATATTTGTATTATCTGCACTTTCTAATGCGCCTCCAGCAGACATTAAGTAATCTTGAATGCTTTGTCCTGGCTTGTATCTAAGGGAGCCTGGATTATTTACCTCACCGAAAATATAAATCTGCTGTGTGATTGAAGGAATGATCACACTATCACCATCTTCAAGATTAGTATCAAGCTCTGGAGAGGCATTAATAACATCAAGATCAAATTCAGCCATTACCCTTCCGGATATAGTAGATTTTTTTAATTCTGCAAGAATAAATGGGAGAGATTCAGAGGCAAATAATGCATCTCCTTTACTAATTAATTTTTGAATAAAAGAGGTATATAACTTATCTACTGATGCAGCATTAATACTAGCAGCTCTATTATTATTTAGAACTCCACTAAATGGATAAGCATCATCCTTATACCCCTCAGCTTTCTCTATTAAAGAAGATAAGGTCTCACCTTTTGAAATAACATATGTACCAGGATTATTTACAGCCCCTGAAATAGTTACTTTTTTACGAACATAAGACCTAACATTCAAACGATCACCAGAAAAAGGTTTTATTGAAGATAAATCTTTTACATCAGATATTTTTATAAACTCAACCTCCTCCTTGTTCAACCTCTCCACTCTCAGTGAATCCTTATCTGCTGATGTAGAAAAACCATTGGCATAAGAAAATAAGTCAGAGTAATCTTCATCAGAAGTTAATTCATAGATACCTGGTCTCTTAACTGCTCCAGAGATAGTAATGAGATCATTGCTAGGTTTTATTAAAATACTATCACCAGACCTTAATCTTTGACCAAAACCTGATTTGCCGTGAATGAAAATATCGTACAAATCAACTGTATTAATAACTATATTCTCTCGAATGAGCTCAATTTGTCTATAGCTACCCTTTTCATCTATTCCTCCAGCCATACTGAGGGCATGAAGTAAGTTTGAGTTTCCATTTAACGTATATATTCCTGGGTTGTATGCATTACCAGTAATTAAGACCTGTATATCTCTTATGTTTATTAGAGTTACAAATGCCTCTATTCCTATGTATGCATTAGCAATCTTATCTTTAATTAGGGAGCTAACCGCATCCAAAGATAGACCTGCAACTGATATTTTGCCTATTTCTGAAATATTGACAGACCCGTCTCTTTTAATAGAAAGCTTTTCAATCGAGTTTTTTTGACCAATTAGTTGTATCTCTAGGGTATCTCCAAAATCTAAGATATAAGAACTATCAAAATTAGGCTCATTTATAGGCATGAATGAAGTCTGCATCATGTCAAATATCTGAGCACCGAATCTATTAGAGTCAATAGATGGTTTATTTATCATAGAAGATGGTCTTCTATAAACCGGTGTATCTTTTACTTCTTTTTCAGCCATTTTATCTAATACATCCCCTCTAACACTCTCAGGAAGACTTGCTAGATATGCCTCATCTAACTCTTGAGAATGGAGACCTGCTGACGCTAAAAGTAGTGCAGATAAGAATATTTTTTTCATTAGTTTATGTTCTCTTTTATTTTATTTGAAGGTTTAAAATTTAATTTATTCAGTTCAGGTATTATATACGAATCTTGTGTTTTTGGGTTCCTGCCAAGGCGTTCGGGAGTTTTCTTAAAGCTAAAAGAACCAAAACCACTTAATTTAACTAATCTTGATTTAGATTTATTTTTTATTGCTAATAAGAATGATTCCAATATGCTTGTCGCATCTCCAGCAGAAACTAAAGATTTTTTACTTATATTTTTTATTATATTGGTCTTACTAAAATTCATATAACTATTTATATTCCTGGAATTGAAATTCCTTCAATTCTTAGAGATTGGCTCACGATATCATTATAAACTAATTCAATTTCAGCTGAGTTCAAGGTTGTTTTTTTAGACTGAAAAACAAATCTAAATCCAATCTTAATTTCTTCCTGTTTCTCATTTTTAAAGTAATCAAAAATATAAACATTTTTTATAATCTCGCTTTGATAGTTTAGCAATAAATCCTGAAGCTCTTTAGTTTTGCTGAAATCTTTTATTGAGTATGATATATCTTTAGAAGAGGACGGTAAGTCGGAAATAGGATTGAATTGAACAAATCCTTCTGGAGATTTAGATACTTCATTGTAGGAAAGAATGTCAGAAGAAAACTTATCAATATCTACTTCCAAGGTAACTATTTCATTCTTTATTTTTGTATTTAAAAAATCTCTTGATACTATTTTAAAATCAAACACTTCGTTTGGAAGTATTTCTTGAAATAAGGTTGTGAGGTATTTCTTATTAATTTTTTTTGAGAAATCCTCGTAATTGAGGCCAACTCTTCCACTTGCGATTATTGACAGATTTCTTTTCTTATTAATACCATTGCTAGATGAATAAACATCTGATATCTCAAACAACTTGATTGAGTCTTTTTGTCTTCTTTCATTGAATAAAAGATTGTCTATCAAGGAATTGGTAATATTTGTTCTAAGGTACTCCCTATTTGAGTCCAATGGATTATCAACTCTTATTGCCTCTTCTGAGGATAAATTAATAAATGGGGAGTTGATAACTTCATAAAATCCATGATCTAGTAAAAAAAATCTTAATTTATTTTCAATAGCTTTATGGCTTGCCTTCTCATTTTTTGGAATATTTATCTCTGATACTGCAATATTGTCATAACCAATAACCCTGGCTACCTCTTCCGCTAAATCATTTTGAGTTTTAATATCGCTTCTAAATGATGGGACTTTAATAAAACCTTCCTCAACAACAAACCCTAGTTTTGAAAGGTAATCTAAGTACTCTTTTTCACTTATATTAATTCCGATAATTTGATTTATTTTTTTAACATTAACTGTTATCTGATGGATTGGGTTATCTTTGGATTTATAAGAAATAATAGACATATCTTTTATATTTGCGTGCTCACTAACAAGCTTGATAAACCTTCTGAGCACCCTATCATGACTATCAGGGTCAACACCCCTTTCAAATTTGTGAGATGCCTCTGATTGAATATCATACTTTACAGATTTGCCTATAATTGCTTCTGGTTGAAAGAATGCACATTCAATAATAACTGTCTTCGTATTAACAGAGCATGATGTGCTCTTACCACCAACAACGCCTGCAAGATTAATGACTTCACTATTTAATGAAAAAACTGCATTTTTACCTGTAAGAGCAATTTTTTTATCAAGCAATGTTTCAAATCCTTCATTCTTTTCTATTTCATGGAATAGTAACTTGCCCTTAATTGTATTTGCATCATAGCAGTGAGTGGGCTGACCAGTCTCATAGGACAGGTAATTAGAAACATCAGTGAAGAAGTTATTTTTATTTAGCCCTAGATCTAAAAAATAATTATTTAAAGAGTCTTTATATATTTCTGGGACATGATCAATTTCTAATTTTAGAAAAGAGACTTGAGGGCAAATACTTTCTGATAAGTTTTCAAAATCTATCAGAAGTTCGTTTAGTTTTTCAGTAAATACCTCTTGATGGAGGTCTACTGTATAAAAAACTGCTAAATCTCTTAGTAAGCCATTTATTGATAGACAGTCTCCTCTATTGGGAGTGAATTCCATATCAAAAATATTACCGTCTATTTCATGCTCATGGCCAAGTTGAAATAAACGATCAGATATTTGCTCAATACTCGGGTTTTCTTCAATGTGTTGAACTAGGTGACTGTATGCTATTTTCATTTGAACTGACTCAAGAAATCTAAGTTAGACTTATAAAACTCTCTTATATCTGTTACCCCATGCTTAAGCATAGCTATCCTTTCTATTCCCAGCCCAAATGCTAAGCCGCTATATTTATTTGAATCTATATTGCAATTTTCTAGAACAACTGGATTTACTAACCCACATCCAAGTATCTCAAGCCATTTACCTTCTTTTGATAAGATATCAACCTCAGCTGAGGGCTCTGTGAATGGGAAGTATGAGGGCCTAAATCTTAACTCAACCTCTTCACCGAATAGTGAGTAAATAATTTTATAGATTAGATCTTTAAGTTGAGCAAAGTTAACATTTTCATCAACATATATACCCTCAACCTGATGGAACATTGGCAGATGAGTAGCATCATCATCTTTTCTATAAACCTTGCCTCCAGAAATAAATGCTAAGGGTGGTTTTTTTTCAAGCATGCCTCTGATTTGAACCGGCGATGTATGAGTCCTTAAAAGATTTGATTTGTTTTCAACATAAAAAGTATCATGCATCTGCCTTGCAGGATGAGATTTTTTAATATTAAGCATATCAAAATTAAATTCTTCAGTTTCAATTTCAGGCCCATCAACAATCTCAAAGCCAAAAGATATTAAAAGATTCATTATAGAATCTTTCATATGATTTATTGGATGAAGGGAACCCCTGTCTTTGATTAACTCAGGGGGTAAAATGTCCTTATGTGCTGGCATTAAACCAGTATATCTAGCTGGTAGCTGTTTTTACAATCTTCTCGAAAGTTGCACTATCAGTAATAGCTATATCAGAAAGAATTTTTCTATCTAAGGCAATTTCTTTTTTCATCAAAGAGTTGATAAGAACAGAATATGAAACTCCTAATTCTCTAGCTCCAGCATTGATTCTTGCGATCCATAGAGCTCTAAAAGCTCTTTTCTTGTTCTTTCTATCTCTAAATGCGTATTGTAAGGATTTGATGTTTGATTGCTTGGCAGTTCTAAATAGTCTGCTTCTAGCACCATAATGCCCCTTAGTAGCATTTAATACTTTCTTATGTTTCGCTCTAGCGGTTACTGATTTAGTAGTTCTTGGCATGATTTATCTTCTTATTAGTTTTGAAGCCATCTTAAGCACAACACCTGTTAGCTTGGTAAGACCTCTATTATGTCTTTTTCTCTTCGTAGACTGCTTGGTAAGGATATGATTTCTATTTGCACTTTTGCTCTTAACAGAAGTACCTGTCTTCTTAAATCGCTTAGCAGCTCCAGAATGTGTTTTTAGCTTATATCCCATATTATTCTTCTTATAAAAATTTATATTTACTTCTTTTTCAAAGGCGAAAGAACCATAAGTAACTGTCTGCCTTCAAGGGAAGGCTCTTGGTCTACTTGGGCTATATCTTCCAGCTCATCTCTCAATCTATTAAGTAGATTAAGACCCATGTCACTGTTCAATATCTCTCTACCTCTAAATCGGACGCTTATTTTAGTCTTATCTCCGTCAAGAATAAAGCTTTTAACCTTTTTTAATTTAATATTATAATCACCAACATCTGTTGAGGGTCTAAATTTTATTTCTTTTGTGGTGTTTCTTTTAACTTTTACCTTAGAGGAGGAAAGACTTTTCTTCTTATCAAAGATATGTTTTCCATAATCTAAAAGCTTACAAACCACAGGACTTGCATCGGATGGTGATACTTGAACCAAGTCAAGTGATGCTACTCTAGCTGATTCTAAGGCAACGGAAAAAGCTACCAATCCTTGCTTTTCTCCGTTTGACCCAATAAGCATGACTTCGCTAGCTCTAATTTTTTCGTTTATAGGAGTAATGTTTTTCTTTTGGGAAGCTATGAGAGTACCTTTAAAGGATTGGAACAGATTATAAACATTAAGTATTAAATATAATGTTGTTTATTTGTGAAGTTTTAATGTTTATCATTTTGTGATGGAGATTTTATACTAATTAACCTATTACGCAATAAAATTTTACCTAAGGCTGAAGAATAAGATGCTTCCAACTATCATCACTTTTTTCATAGACTTCTCTTTTATTGAGTCGAGACTCATGACCTTCCCAGAATTCAAAATAGTAAGGGGTAAATGAATAGCCCCCCCAAAAATCTGGGCATTTTTTTAAATCATCATTTTTTAAAGATTTATTATAATTTTCTTTAACTTGGCTATAAGTATCTATTGGCTTTGATTGGTTGGATGAAATAGCTAATGCATTTTTTTCTTCTGATCTGTCATAAAAATATTTTTGATTGAAATCATTTGAAGTTTTTTTTATTTTAGCCTTCATTCTGATCTGAACATTAATACTATTCCAATAAATTAAGGCCGAGATTTGATCATGATCTCTGAACTCTTGAGATTTAGGTGAATTATAATTCGAAAAAAAAATGAAGCTGTCATTATCAATAAACTTTAAATTTACGAACCTAGAATTGACCTCTTCTAATATGGTTGAGTATGATGAAATACTCATGGCTTCAATATTTTTTTGATTTTTTATTGCCTTGTCATAATAAGAAACAAACTTAAGGTATGGCTTACTGGTATTTATGTCAATAAAATTTATCATAAAACTATGCTCGATATTTTGGGGGAATTATCTGTTAAACTGATCAATTAATCAATCTTAAGCGGTTAGTAACATCAAATGATTAATAAAAAGTATGCCGAAACTGATACTGCTTTCAATTTTAAAAAAAATAAGAAAATAATGTTTGTTATGAATGATATTAATTTTCTTATTTCTCATAGACTGGAGCTCTATCAAAAACTTCAAGAAATTGGTAACGAGCTCATAGTGGTGTGTGGTAATAAAAAAATTAAAAAAGAATATATCCATAAATTAAAAGAAATTAATTTTGTTCAACTTGACTTTAGCCCTTCTGAGAAAAACCCAATAAAGATCATATTTTCTTTAATAAAAATAATTAAAATTATAAAAAAAAATAAACCTTGTAAAATTCATACAGTCTCCCCTATAGGCAATTTACTTGGAGGTGTTTCATCAATTTTTTTTAAAAAAATTCATCTCATATCGGCAATTTCTGGAAGAGGAACTCTTTACATTGATCAAAAGTTAAAAACTAAATTGATTAAATCTATTTTTTCATTTTGTGAATACATTTATTTAAATAAAAAAAATAGCTCGACCATTACGCAAAACTCTTTTGATTTTGCTGATATAAAGAGGAAGCAGTTTTTCTTAAAAAAAAATACTCTTATAATGGGTTCAGGGGTTAACCTATTAAAGTTTATTCCAAAAAAGACACAAAAAATATACGATTTTTGTTTTGTTGGAAGGCTTACAATGGAAAAAGGAATAGTTGACTTTATAGAGGCTGCGAGCTTTGCACAACAAGAAAATAATGATCTAAAATTTGTAGTAATTGGTGAAATGCCTGTAGAAGATTTAAAGCTGTGTAATTACCTTGAGTCACAATTCGCAGCAAAAGCTTTTATTAACTTTGTAGGTTTCAAAACTAATTTACCAGATTACTACAATAAATCTAAAATACTTTGTTTGCCTTCAAAGAGAGAGGGAATGCCTAGAGTTGTTCTTGAGGCTTCAGCATGCGGTATACCCTCTATTGCATATAATGTAATAGGTTGTAGTGAAGCAATAGTCAATGGAGTTAATGGCTTTCTAGTCAATAAGGTCAGCCCAAATGACCTAGGAAAGAAAATGGTTGAGGTTGTTAATAGAGATGATTTGTCTAAGTTAGGTGAAACCTCAAGAACTCATGCTGAAAAAAAATTCTCAATAGAATCAGTTATATCTTCCCATCTTAAATTGTATGAATCAATTTGATAAATTAGAAATTAATTCTACAAGTCCGTCCTTGACAGAATGTGTTGGTTCATAGGAAATCGTTTGTCTTGCTTTATCTATATTTGCATACGAATGTAAAATATCGCCCTTTCTCTCCTCTTTATTAATTATTTTTGACTTAGGAGATTTATTAAATTCTTCAGTAATGATATTTTTAATAAGAGCTGATAACTCTGTAAGAGTCGTTCTTGAGCCGTAAGCAATATTTAATATTTCGGGCGTTAAGCAATCTTTTTTATTAAGTGCCGCAAGAATATTAGCCTGAACAACATTGTCTATATAGCAAAAGTCCCTGCTAATAGTTCCATCCCCATTTATCTCTACATCCTTATCATCTAAAAAACTTGAAATCCATTTAGGTATTACAGCCGCATATGCACCATTTGGATCTTGACGGGCTCCAAATACATTGAAATAGCGCAATCCATATACATTCATTGAAGTCTCAAGAAAGCTGGCACATATCTCATCTGCTCTTTTGCTTAATGCATAAGGTGATAGAGGTGTTCCTATTTGATCTTCGACCTGGGGAAAATTATTTTTATCTCCGTAAACAGAGCTACTGCTGGCATAAACAAAATTTTTCACAGACGCGGTATTGGCAGCATTAAAAACATTTATAAACCCATTTATATTAATATCATTAAATAATTGTGGTTCCAAAAACGATCTTGGGACACTTCCAAGAGCAGCTTGATGAAGGACATAATCAGCCCCCTTAAATAGTTTATCTATTTTTATTGATCTTATATCCTCTTCAAAAAATAGAAAGTTATCTAATAAATGGCTATTATTTTTCTTAATAAAGTCTATGTTTTCTTTTTTTCCATTCATGAAGTTATCAATCCCGACAACCTCTTGATTATTTTGTAAAAGAAAATCTACTAAATGGGAGCCTATGAAGCCAGCTGCTCCAGTAACAATCCATTTCTCTTTATGATCAAGTGTTAATCCTTCTATATTCATACTATAAGCTCCAAATTCTTTTATTCGTTTTTAACGTAGTATTCTTTAATGCAGACTTAATATCAATAATTAAATTTACATTGGAGTTTGACAGGGATTTAAGAAATTTTTTATCTAAATATTGGCTATGAGGAGTTGCAATAATTAAAATATCTACATCCTGTATATTGTTAATATCTTTATAGATATTTCTTTTTTTATATAGCGACTGAAGTTCGCTCTGATTCGCCTCATGATCATGAATCTTAGTATTATTATTAATCACACTCATACTCTCATATAAATCCCAAACCCTAGAATTTCTTAGGTCAGGGCAGTTTTCCTTAAATGTGGCACCTAATATAAGTATATTGCAATCATTTATTTTAATACTTAATTCTTTAGATAGTTTTTTAATATTTTTAATTACAAAATTATGCATTTTGTCATTTATTGAGCGTCCACTTAAAATAATTTGGGGTTTTATACCAATCTGATTAGCTTTATAAGTGAGGTAGTATGGGTCTACGCCAATACAATGTCCTCCCACCAATCCAGGAGAGTACGAATGAAAATTCCATTTAGTACTAGCAGCATCAATAACTTTCTTAGTATCAATTTCCATTTTATTAAAGATCATAGATAGTTCATTCATAAATGCAATATTTAAGTCTCTTTGGGTATTTTCAATAACCTTAGCGGCTTCTGCTATTTTTATAGATTCAGCTCTGTATGTTCCTGCATTTATAATGGAGGAATAAATATCATCAATAAAATTTAATGTTTTGAGTGTATCCCCAGATACGATCTTAGTTATATTTGTAAGTCTTCTTTCAGTGTCACCGGGGTTTATCCTCTCCGGTGAGTAACCAATAAAAAAATCTTTCTTCCATTGCAAGTTAGAGATTCTTTCTAAAATAGGTATGCATATTTCTTCCGATAAGCCTGGATATACTGTTGATTCAAAAACTATAGTGGAGCCTTTCTTTAAGTTCCTTCCTATTAAGTTACATGCTGATTCTATTGGAGAAAGATCAGGTTTTTTATTTCTGTCGATTGGAGTTGGAACTGTAACTATAATAACATCAGCGCTATTAATAGCTTTTTGGCTATTTGTGAACTCAAGTTTTTTTGATTTTTGAAAGTCCTTTTTAACTATCTCCTTTGTTCTATCATAAGAATTTTTAAGCTCATTGATTCTCTGTTTTGAAATATCGAAACCTACCGTATTAAACTTCTTTCCAAACTCTATTGCTAATGGCAAGCCAACATAACCAAGGCCAACGATACATATTTTAATTTCAAGAAGGTCATTTTTTTTCATTTTTTATTCCACGATAATATTTTTTTTAGCATTCTATTTTATTTTTGGATGAGAAAGTATCTTTTGACTAAGACTTTCCATTCTATCATCCCATGTTATTTTCATTTTAGATTTATTAATTTTTAAAGCCGTAGAAATAGAGGATAAATCATTTTTAATAAAATTAATTATTTTTAGTCTAGCTTCTATGGTATTCCCAAAATCTATTGATATTCCACCATTGTATTTTAATACTTCATCAGCGTAACCGATAATATTTTCTTGTGTTATCACTGGTCTGGAGGCAAGAAGGTATTGATATAACTTTAATGGACTACCTGGACTTAATCTATTATTACATACAGGAAGAAGGCAAGCATCTGAGGATACTATTAAATTTTGACAACCCATTTCGTTAAGAGGAAATATATTAATAATATTATGATGCGGGCTTGTGGGGATTTTTCCACCGCCTATAACAATTTGTATGTTGTCAAATTTCTTATCAAATTCATCTTGCAGGCTAATAAGATCTTCAATGTTATGCCAAGATGAAACAGATCCCGTAAATGCTAGAATTATTTTATCTTGATCTAGGTCAAGAGCATATCTAGCCTCTTCCTTATTAAGTTTTGCATCAAGCAAAGTTGCGCCATTATACAATGTTATGTCTTGTGGACTAGTAATTCCTCTGTGCGTATAGAAATTATGAAGATTTGGATGGTTGTAAACTCTGAAGTCAGCAGATGCATCTATAAAAAATGAAGCTTTCTCATAAAAATATATTAAAAACTTCTTAAGTTTACTGCTTTTAATTACTCTGTATTCACCTGGTGCAGCATGAATCTCTCTTATAATAAGGTTGTTAGATGTTCTTTTTAATAACATTGTTGCAAATATGCCAGCAACACCGCGTGTGAAAAAAATATTTTTATTGCTACGATTAAATATGGCAACAAGGCAGATATAAATCTCTACATATACAATAAAATATACAATTGAAAATATATTGTCATAAGTTGGTGAGAGCAACTTAACATTAAAGTGATTAGATAGAGATTTGTATTTATTTCTAGAGCCTAATGACTTCCCTCCAGGTTTGTCTAAACTAAAGGGGATGATATAGAAAAATTTATGATTATTGCCATTCATTATGAAGCTCTAATTCGCGAAAGATAGATGCCAAAAATCATAAACCATAGAAATATAAGCTGAGTTACATTAAAAAATTGTCCAGCCAATCCAGCAACTAAAAATAAAATAAAAGTTACATTTACATATTTTACATAAAAAATATCATTAGAATTCATATTTTCTTTAAGAAACATACTACTGAGTAGTATTATAAAATAAAGGAGTATTATTGATGTTCCTAGGTAGCCATAGCTTACTAACATCCAAAGAAATTGATTATCTGCAATACCTACAGAATCTGTAACGCCAAAACCTATGGATGGGCGGAGTAATACAAAATTCTCATAAATAAATGCCCAAAGCTCCAACCTTTCGTCAAATGAGGTTATAGAGGATAAATCTCCATAGATAAAAACTGCATTTATTAATGCTTTGTAGTGAACAGGGAGGAATAACCAATTTTCAGGATTTATAGAAATAAATTGTGCAGCTATAAATATAAAGAGAATTATAGGTACTGACCATAATTTAAACTTCAAAAGAAAATATATTAAAAATAAAGTAGCAGTGCATACCAGGGTAGTTCTGCTTCCTGTCATAAAAATACATATTAGAGCAGACAGTATTAGTATGCTCCTAAAAAAACGACTAATTTTAAGAATCTCCTTTGGAGAAAAAATAAAATATGTGAGAGAAAGATTAAAAAATAATCCTGCCCAGTTCGGATTAATGAATAGTCCAGATGAACGCAGAACATAAGCCGAAGACTCTGATCCTAAAAGGGTAAACTTTGTTTTACTTGAAATTAATAAATCTGCAAATGATTGGAATCCTGGAATGAACAAAAGACACAAGTTAAAAGTAAGATTTAATAGAACTGCATAAATCCAGAATTTACTTATAAAGTTGTTACCTATGGACTTACCAAATGTTAAAAAAGCTAAGCCTATAACCCCTGTCAATGAATAACGAAAAAACTCAACCAAGCTAAAGGTTGAAAATTCATAGCCCATAGAAATACCTGAAAATAAAGATGCTCCATACAAAAGACTAATAATAAATACAGGAATACCCAGAAGTAAACAAATATCTGTAAAAAGAACTTTTGAAAATTTTAAAATCAATAAAATAGCTAATACAGTCACTATTAATATATCTATAAAGCGGCCTCCAAAAAATACCCCAAGAGACCCAGGAAAGAATGAGGGGTAAGGTCTAAAAATATTCAAAATAAAAATAGATGACATTACTCTTGAAGTATTAATAGTCATCATGATGAACGAAGCAATAATATCTTTATCAAATTTTTAATATCTTTTTTATAAGAAATAAATATAAAAATTAAAAGTAAAAATAAGAATGTATTTACTAAGATAATTTCATTTAGATCTAAAAAATATTTACTAAAAAGCCCACTGATATTGATTAGAAAAATACTTATTATAAAGAATCTTACATTTTTAAAATAAGAAATTAAAGAAGCATCCTTATCTCTTAGCGCAAAATAAATAGTTAATTCTGAAGAAATATACCTTGATAAAACTAATGTAATTGCAGCTCCTATTAAGTTGTATTTTGGTATTAAGAGGAATCCAGTAATTATCAATAAAATAATAAAAGAATATGTTCCAAATGAAATATAGTATCCACCAGATTCTTTTTTCATTAACAAACTGACTGCTAGGGACTTAGATGCATTTACTAGAGGAAAAAGCATAAGAATTCTTATAAATGAAGATTGACCAGCAAAATAACTAGGGAAAAGAGCCTCCAAAACCCCTGGTCCAATTAACATAGCGAGAATAGTCAAAGAAATATAAGAAATAAATAGAAGTTTTATCGAATTTTTTATTCTTTTATGATCAGGGCTAGGTGTGAATAGAGCTTGGTATAACCATGGCTGAAAAGCCTCATGAATTTTTTGAAACACCATAAGTAAGATATTTACCACAAGATATGCAATATTATAAATACCTACTTGAGTTAAGTTTAAAAAACTAAAAATCATATAATTCATCGCTGGATTAACAATAAATGCAGCCATCCTATTTGGAACCAATGGCAATGTATACTTATATATAAGCTTAAATGCCTCAAAATTAAAATGAGGTTTATATTTTTTGGAGAAACCATATATAGATATAATGCCAATTAATAATGATGCTGCTGCGAAACCAAGTATTAAGCTCTTAGAAGCTAGATCAAGATAAATTAAACATACTATACTTAAAGAAATTTGAATAACTGATCTAGATATTTTAAGAATAGGATTAATCAAAATGTTCTGGGCTGATTTTAATAATCTTTCATATAACTTAATAAAAACAATTGAGTTTGCTGAGGTAACTATTAATAGCTTGTATTGGAGGATATTCGTAGCGTCAGGAAAAAGCTTTGTAACATAATCAAAAATAAGCAAAATAACTATTGAGACTAAAATACAGTTCATGATTGTTGATGCAATCAAAGATCCCATTAAAGTTGATCTATTTAATGGACCAGCATCATCTAAAAAATAAAGTCTTGCTAAAATAGCATCTCCAGAGAGAGACAGAAGCGGAACAAGTAAAGTTGCAGTTGATAAAAATAATGAAAATAATCCATATTGAGCAGGCGATAAATACAGCAAATAAATAGGGACAGCAATAACACCCAGAACTGAAACAAATATAGAAGAGCCTACAAAAGAGTAACCGCTTTTAATTGCCTTAATTGTTATTTTGTTCAAGCTCAATTATTTATCCTATATCAAAGTCTTCTAAAGATATACTTCTCTTGTTGAGGCTTTTCTCAACAGATGCAATATCTGAATCAGAGAAATATTCCCTCCACTGCCCTACGCTTCCGTTATTTATGAATGAACCTTTTTGAAGTGATGCATCAGGATTAATTTTATGTTTAGAAGCGCCTTCTAATTTAATTACTTTATTAATTGAAGATCTTTGGCAGGCCTCCTCAACATAATAATCATTGGGTTCAAGTCCAAGCCAATGTAAAATTATTGCAAATGAGTTTACTTTATCTTTCATAAGTTGCTCATAAGGAACTCTCAATAATTTGAACTTTGCTAACTTACTGGCATATACATAGGATAAATAAGTTTCAATGTAGTATTCCTTATATAATTCAAATACATCCATTGGCGAATTGATGTCAGGTTTAGAATTACGCTTTTTAAACATGTAATGAAACATTGATACAGAATAGTCAAGAGGGTTTCTATAGGTATGAAGGACGGGGCTGTTCTTCCAGTAAGTTTTTTGGAAAGAGGCATGTGACCTTGTAAAATCATTTAAATCTATAGATTCAAGCATTTTTGTTGGTTTTTTTATTTTATCTACCAGCACATTACCAAAAGGCCTAGCTTTAAGGTTTAAATATGAGTATTGATAGTTGTTAGGGAAGAAGTTGTTCATTTCACTTGGTGTAATAGCCCTGGAATCGACTCCGTTGCATATTAGATTAATATAGTTTGAAAATAGAAATTTAATCAAATGTGTACCTGATCGAGGTATAGTTGCTAGTACTAACAATTTTGATTCGTTTATATTCCTTCTTCTGAGATAAGATGAGTATCTAGGATAATTAATTGAATCATATGCGTGTATTAATCTAGATTTCATGCTTTATTCCAAGGTAAACTGATTTAAATCAACATCATAATTCATAAGCTTTAACTCTATAACCCTGACCTGATCATTGGTGAAGTATTTTTTCCATACTCCAATTGATCCATTCTTTTCTAGATCGAGCATAAAATCATTATGTTCCCTCTCATTACATGGTTTGGATCCATTTCTTTGCCATTTTTCTGATGCTCCAATTTTAGCACTTGGTATTAAATTAGATACATCAATTGCTTTAATAAGATTTTTTTTATCTGGGTTGTTGTGGCCAAGCCAAATTAAAATCTGAGTTGTAACTGAGACAGGGTTTCTAATTAAGTACTCGAACGAAATTCTAAATATATCTTTACCAGTTGAATTTCTCATGCTCATATATTGATTGCAGTAATCTTGGATATGTTCATCAATTAATTCAAAGGGGTGACTGTATTTATCTCTAGTAGTAGGATCATATCTATATTTTATCATCCATAAGATGACAAAATAATCCAATGGATTTCTATAGGTATGGATAACTTTGGAACCAAAGAACTCATTCTGATAGGCGTAATGGGATCTTGGCATATCATAATAATTTAAATTTTTTAAATACTTAGAGATGACTAATTTTTTTCTAAAAAAGTAATGGACATGCCATGAGTTTGGAAAGGCCCTGTCTACAACAGAAAGATCATTTTCATCTATCCTCCCTCCATTACTTAAAGACAAGTAATGGGCAAGAATAAATCTTAAATAATGGGTGCCAGTCTTTGATATTGTTGCAAGCACAATCAATTCATTTTTTTTAATACCGTTGGTTAATAAAAATAGCCTATAAATTATTCTTTTTATAATTCTCTTAATCATAAAATTTCCATAGATTTAGAAAAAACTTATTAGAGAAAAAAAGCCGTACAAAAGGATTATTAAAGAAATTATTCTTGAATAGTCTCTATTTTTTATTTTATCAATTAAAAATCTTCCTGAAATAATAAAAACCAAACCAGAGACTATTGATAGATATAAAGATAAAAAATTTAGAGAAAATTGAGAAAATAAAGATAAGAATGTTATTTGAATCAATGCAAATATTGCATATATGAATGCTATATTTGCAGTTATCAACCTTTTATCAGAGTATTTGGCTGAAGTGTAAAATGTAAGAAAGCCGCCTCCAAGATTTGTGAAGCCATGAATAAAACCAATTATTCCCAATGAAACATTGTTATTTTTTTTTATCAATCCTTTAAATATCTCATGAACATCTTTAGATGTTCTTATTATTGCTATTAAAATTAACATCAACCCAACATAAAATTGAATCAGATCTGTTTTTTGTATATAAATCAAAATGCATAACCCTAAAATTAATAAGGGTGTAATGGTTAAAAGGGATCTTTTTTTGTCTCTTACCAAATGAATGTTAGTAGCAATTTGAAGAAATGATACTGATAATGATGCTGGCAATGTGAAAGCAAGGGCTTCTTCAAATGAAAAACCAAGAAATAGAAAAGTAGGAGTTCCAAATAATAGTATACCGACACCAAACAGTGATTGGATTATACTAAAGACTATAATTAAAAGTATAACAACAAAGTGTTCGTCAAGAATTAGGCCTGGCATTATTAAGAACTAACTCAGATCATTGATAAAAATATCATCGCCCCTACTGACATCTTTAATAACTTTTTTACCAATAATTTTAAATGCGTCTGACGGCAATAGGTCGTTTGTAGGCCTCACTATGTGAATATCATCTAATGTAATTACATGACCGGATATGAGATCACATTTAAAATAAAGACCTCTTCTAGCTCTTTTTCTTACCTCTAGTTCACCTTCAGTTAATTTATTTTTCTGAACTGTAAGTGATGATTCGGCCGCCCTTATGCAAGTAACATAATCCTCAAATTCAGATGGATTCATTGAATGAGAGTGATCAAAACCTTCTTGATTTCTATCTAATGTGAAATGTTTTTCAATTATTTCAATGCCCATAGAAGATGCAACAATTGCAGCTATGGGTGAGTCTGAGTGATCTGAAAGACCAACAGGTCGGTCTGTCATTGATTTAATTTTCTCTATATAACGAAGGTTCATAATATTAGTCGGAGCTGGATATACTGAAACACAATGTAGAATAGAAAAATTATTGCAGTTTATTGAGTCCATGAAATCAAGTGTTGCTTGTATATCTTCCTTTGAAGAAAAACCTGTCGATAGAATCAAGGGTATGCCTGTTTCTGCAGCTTGTTGAATTAAAATATGATTGTTGAGGTCAACTGAAGCTAATTTTATAAAAGAAGGGTCGCATTTAACTAAAAGTTCTAAACTTTTTTTACAAAAAATTGAAGATGAAAACTCAATATCTAAATCTTTAGCTACTTTACTAAGCTCTATATAAGCTTCATTAGGAAGATTCGTTTTATTTCGCTGGGCAATAACTGGATTGCTTACTTTTATCCCATTCTCTACTAAATATGGGATGTACAAATCTTCAGGGAAGATTATTTGAAACTTTACAGCATCAGCACCGCAATCTTTAGCTACCTTAATTAAGTTTACAGCTTCATCAAAGTTACCATTGTGATTACAGCCTGCCTCAGCAATTATTTTAATATGATTATGCATTTCTTTTTACCAAGTTTGCAAATTCAGTAAATTGATTTTCAATATTTGTATCTATATTATTCCAATTTTCTTCGTTTGCAGTGATTATATTCTTTAACCTGTCCATATTATTTATCCTATCAATAACAGCATCCATAACATTTTCTTCCAACATGTTTATATTCCATTTATCTAAAGAAAGGGTTTCAATTAAAGAAAGAGCTCTTTCGTCATAACTTATTTTTATTGCATCTTTTCTATAACTTATTGCAGGTAAGAAAGAATGAAGCCTATATGATATTAGTAGATGTGCAAATTTTATAATCGTTAGATAAGTATAAATATCTGCAGTATAAAGATGATCACATGATATAGATTCTGCGTAATCAATATCTCTAAGATCATGACATAATATGACTGTTTCTTTGTTTAAAACATTTTTTGAATATTCAATAATATTATTAATATCATCACGGACCTGCTGCTGATAGCTTGCGGGTATGGACATGAGGCTAGGATTTCTAATAGAAATAACAACCTTGTCAGAGATGTATTTTTTAATGTATTTTTCTTCAATTGAAAAATTAATGTACTTTCCTAAAAATAAGGTGGGACACGCTCCTACATCAACATTTTTTACATTTAATTCTTGAATATATTTAGCAGTAGCAATGTCTCTGACATGATTAAAGTCTGCAGCCTGTGAGATTGCTTTAAGTTTTGAGTCTGAGATTACATCAGTTCTATCAACTAATTCTTTTTTCTTATTAAATATTCTTCCTCTAGATACGCTATAAACCATTAGAGGTATATCTAGAGCCTTAAGAGCTTCTGTATCTATGTCAATCTCTCCATTCTCGTATAGGTTGCCCCCTCCAACAATCACGCCATGCCCTGATCTATTCATCTCATAAATACTTTTAGATGAGAGGCCAGCAATTGCACCTGACTCATATCTCTTGGTAGCAGGCAGCTCAATAATATTAACCATGTTTCCAAATGCTTTATAAATATAATGTCTCATAGCAACAAAAATAGCGTCATTACCAACATTAAGACCTTTTGGCCGAATATTAAATATGTTTATCATAGTGAATTATGTGTGTATTATTTTTGACATTATACATAAAAAAAAAACATAGTGAGGTAAAAAAAATAGCTCATTAGTTTCTTTCAAAAAATAACTCATCCCATATTTTGCATGCTCCCATATCGTCACGTGGGTTGTTTATAACGAGAGATTTATCCATACTCGTATCTGAATCAAAGGTATTAAGAGCATTGTTAAATTTAGTTAAAAAAAGGTCTGTTTCTTCGTATAAGCCAATAGAATGAACGTTTTCAAATGAAAATATTTTTTTATCAGCAATATGTGAATGTGACTTATCAAGAAAAAAATTTAACGTTTTACAGCCTGAATAAGCGCTCTCCATAAAAGACAAGCCCCCTGAGGTTACTATTAAATCATCTTCGTAAAATAAAAAATTCTCCAAATCATAAACCTTAAAATCATCCATATTGTTAAAGTTATTGTTCACATTTGAAATAATTATTTTTTCATATGTATTACCATTTAAGTCTAAGCCATTAATATTTCTGTTTATAAAAGCAATTACCTTCGGCCTGTTGGGGCCACCTATAAAAAAAATAATTCTTTTTCTCGTAGCTTTACCATGTCTAGTTTTAGTTACAATTTTTCTAAATATAGAAAATTGCGAGCCAATTTTTAATTCAACTTTATTATTGTTGCCTTCCGGTAAAAGCACATTTGATCTTGCAAATAAAACATCTACATCAGAGATATAGTTACCTATTGGAGAAAGAGATACTAGTTTAGTTGAACTTTCTTTTAAGTTGTGAAAAAGCTTTTTATCTATTTCAATACAGTCGATAAAACAGAAATCTATACCATTATTTATTTTGAAATCATTGCTAGGAGAAGCTTCAATCTGAATATTTTCTGATTGAGAAAGACCTGAAAAATAGGAATATATTAGAGATAAATCAGATGCATTATCTACAAGAATTTTAAATACAAAATTAGCTTTTATTTTTTTTTTTACAAAGATCTCTAACGAATCCTTTAAGAATTCTCTTGTTCTACTAATGTGACCAAATCCGTGTTTTTGATTATATCGAGTGAATAATAGAATGTTCATTTTCATTTAGCTCCCTATAAAGCTCTGTTGGTAACCTTACAACAAAAACATATACCTCTTTTAGTCCTAGATATTTTGCCAATGTAAGTCGATGAGTTCCATTCCTTTCAAGAAATATTTCAAAATTATTATTAATACTGACAATAATATCATCAGGATAGATACCATCTTTGAACCCTTGTATTTTATACCCATTTTCCTTGATATTATTCCAAGATCTGCTCATGACTTTGTCATAATTATCGACTTCCTCGATAGTCTTGCAACTGTATGCCTTCTTCCCTAGTTGAATTTGTTGGCACATATGAGCATATTGGGTAGTTTTGTTCCATGGAATATTTTGCTGAAGCATTTCTGATATTGATTTATGTGGAACAAAATCAGTTGAGTAATTTGACCAATCTGAATTATCTAAGAAAGGTACATGACCATGTTTGGTTTGTTTTTTAATATCTGTAGGGTCTACTTTTATATAAAATCCATATGATTTGAAATTTTCTGTTGACAGCCACAATCCATAGCCTGGAAACCTAATCTTATCATTTAAGGTTATTAATGCGTGGGCTCTTAATATATCTTTATAACTTCTATACTTAATAAAATTACTTGCTAGTTTTGAAAAAATTAGTCCAAGTCTTCTAATTAATGATTTAAATTTAATTTTTTTCATTATAAAAATCTGTGTAATGTATTTGCCATGGCATTTTATCAATCTGTGATACTTTGAAATTAATTTGTTTTAAATCAGACTCTGTATCAACCACAAGTTTTTCCAGAGACAAATCACTGTATTGATTTTTTAGAATTATTTCTTGATTAGTTTTTGCTTTTTTGTAGATGTGCGAAGTCATATGCTCATTTTGAATAAATTGATTATTTTGCAGAGAGTCAATGAAAAAATCTGAGGTGAGAACTTCAATAGCAATTCCATAAGGAAAGCTTCTAAATCTAATATTATTAATAAATTTTATATCATTTTTTATCATTTTAAATGCAGAGTTAATTTCTTTAATGGGGTAAAAGGGTGAGTCTCCGTTGATCCTACAAAAATTTGAGATACTGTAATGATCTATTGCTTGTTGAGTTCTCTTTATTAAATTCAATGCATCTCCCCTAAAACAATAAAGGTTAGTTACATTACTTTTTTTAAATTCATCAACTGCAATCTCAATGTCGTCATCTATTTTTCTGTTTGTGGTAGCTATTATTACCAAATCTACATCTAGATGCTTTGACCTCCTTAATATATTTTCTAGTATTGAATACCCTGATATTTCAGAAAAAATCTTATTAGGAAATCTAGATGAATCTTTTCTAGCATAAATTATGGCTGCGTTTATTTTCTGTGATTTCTTCATATTATGTTATTTAATTATTTGGCTAATTTTTTGTAAGTCCATAAAATCCAATGGAACAGAGACCTCTTTATCAAAATTCATGACAATTGAGTCTTTTATATAATTTTTTATTTTATCTGATTTAAATTTAACTAGATTAATTAATGCTATTTTTTTAGCTTGATTTCTTATCCAAAGCGTTGAGCTAGATATAGCCAACCAGGTGGTTTCTTCATTAACCTTTAGACACTCGCTAGGTATGTAAGATGGTAATATTTTGAGTCCTTTATAGAACCTAAGATCTGAATGATTTCCAGGATGTAATTTTATACAAAACTTATTATTAGAGATTTCATTTGAATAAGTTTTTTTAATGCTCTCAATAAATTCGTAGTAATCCTTTTCTGAGGTTCTGCCATAATTGACTATCGGTTGATCAAAAAAGATATGAGTAAATTTGTGTTCATGGCAGTAAATATTTGAAATTGGTGAGTATTTTCTAATTTTCTGACACTTCTCGAAAGAGATAATCTTTTTGGCATCTCCGTATTTATTCATATCAAAACTTTCGAGATATTTGTGCGGAGTTACAGTTATCTGAGACCCTCTTCCATATAGAAATTTTACCAATAAGGATCTTACAAGCCACTGCGGGTATTGAGAAATTGCAATAACTTTATCAAATTTTATACACTCATAAATATAAATACTATTTACGTTATTTAATATTTTATTAGCCAATTGAAAACAAAATAAGTTTCCGAAGATATGAAAACAGTGAACTTCAATAACATCATTGCAAATACTCTTTAACTCTTTAAGTTTAGAAAGGTAGTATTTTCTTGCTTTGAAATAAGTTAAGGGTTTTCTTGAAGATTGATTTACCTTTTCAACATAATGAATGTTAGATGAGTCAAAGTTTAGTTCTATGAGTAATTTATATAAATCATAACTGTCAAAAATAACAATAATATATGAGTCTTGTTCTTTTAATTTATCCAATAAAATAGGGGCTTCAGCAAAAGAAGATACTAAATAAAGTTTTTTCTTAATTTCCTTATTTGACTTCATCTATCATCTTTGCTGATGGTATCCAATTAAAAACCTTCGATGTATTTGAGATAGAAAACATAAGATTTTCTGTAAGATTATTAAATTGAGGATATCTATTTCTTAAAAAATTTGAAAGTAAGCCAAAAATATGAAAGTTTACGTGAAGGTGCCTGACCCCATTTCTATTGCTAGAGGCCGAAACAAACTTAGATATCTGATCTAGGTTATAGTAATAACCATCATTCACAAAAAAAGTCCCAGATATATTTTTAGAATAAATAACTTTTATGATTAAGCTATTTAAGTTATCAATGTGTAGCATTGATTTTTTTATATTTTGTTTGGGTAAAATTAGCAAATTAAATTTTTGTAACTTATAAAAAAGTTTAAATATTCCTCTAAAATTTTCTAAATTATCATCATAAACATGTGACAACCTCAATGAAATTAAGCTTGTTTTATCTTTTGCTTTGTTAAGTTTTTTTTCAGCATTTGCTTTGGTTTGTGAGTATGGATCATCATATTTATCTTGAAACGAGCATTCTAGTATTTCTTGATCAGTCTTATAACCACTCACCAATGTGGTGCTCAAAAAGACAAAATGTCTAACCCCAGCTTTATTCGCTTGAATATATAAATTTAAGGGGAATTCAGTATTTACTTTACTTATATCTTTATGATTTGCCAATAAAGCAGAGCAAAAAATTATTGTATCTACGTTTTTAACTACCGCATCATAACCCTCATAATAGTTAAGAGTATGATCTGCATTAAGCCCATCATGGCTTGAAGTAGTAATATTTAAATTACTAGAATTCTTTTCTAAGAATCCTATTATATTTTTTGCAATATAGCCATTTGCCCCAACTACCAAAACTCTAGATTTCATATTTAATCTTTTGAAAATGAGATTTGAAATGGGTGGCATAAAGAGAATCTTGAGTATAATCTTTTACTTTAATTGCTTCTGACCTTAATTTATCATAATAGAAATTATTGCTAACAATAGATAAAAGTATCTCCTTTAATTCTTGCGATGATTCATAGACAATGCTTGTAGACAAGCCGATACTACCTGTATCTTGAAAATATTTTTTTGGAATTATGAGATGCTTATTTAATGAAATAGCATCATATATAGCGCCAGACGTCTTTCCTTTTTTATAAAGCTCTGTATTTAATGGAGCAATTAAATGAGAAGCTGTATTTAATGCCTCATCAAATTCTTCTTTTGGGATATAGTCCTCATAATACCTAATTGCTTTCCTTCCTAGTCTATTGTTTATTTTATCAGCAAGCTTGATGACATCATTTCCATATTTGCCAATAGGTCTACCCAATAAAGTAAGGCTCCACTTTGAATCTGAAAAAATATTATTATCAAAAATATTAATTACTTCGTAATAATCTCTTCTTTTTTCTTGGATATTACCAGTGATGATAAAATTGGATTCATAAGATTCGATCTTTAAATCAAAATTTTGATATGGTCTCTTAAAAGGGAAGGAAAGAAATTTTTTTTTCATTTTTAAAATATCTTTTGTAATCACAGTCTGTGGTGTTCTATCTAGCTCAAACAATAAATAACCATAAATATGTTTATTAATTCTTCGGCAATATCTTTGATCCCTAAACATTGCTATTGAAGGTCTTTTTAATTGAGAAAACAAAAAATCTTTGATTGAACTAAGCCATCTATCATGGTCAAGCAATCCTATGTAGCAATAATTATTTTTTAATAATTCTTTATATAGAGAAAATTCATCCTTATTTCTGAAATCTATTCTTGGTATTAAAATAATTTCTTTTTTTATTTCTGAAAACTTATTTCTAAATTCCTCTAAAAAGTTTTCATCAGTAAAAATTGTATAATTGATATTGGTATACTCATTAGTATTTGATTTTATGCGATCATATAATTTCAACTCTATAAATAAATTCACATCAGCATTAATTAGTGAAAGGTAATGCAGAATACTAAGGGTGCCTTCTTCCTCTGTTCCCTGTGATATAACCGTAATATTCATTTTTTTGCGCATACAAATAACTGATCTCGTATTGGAAATTTTGGATTTGTCAGTGTAGAGATGTTCTTTCTTAGTAAAGTAATTCTAATTAACCAAATGAAACTTTTAACAAAATCCTTTAATAAAATAGATAGCCTTCTATCTTTATGTATAACTTTTGAAATATTGATTTTAGTGAAACCTGCGGAAGACAGTTTTTGAGAAAGAGCATTTTTATTCCAAAAAACTTTATGCTCTAGAATATTTAGATACCACCAATTTTGCATTCCAAACTTTTCACAGAAAAAATTTTCTTTGTTGCCAGTTTCAGCCAAGAAAGTACCGCCTGGTTTTAGCATATAATTTATATTATTTATAAAAGAACTTGATGGGATATGCTCAATTAAATCGAAGGCAGTTATTACATCAAATTTATTATGAAGATGGCTAACTTCGTCTATATTTCCAATATCTGCAAGTATTTTCTCAGATGGAATCTTGCTAGCTATTCTATTAAGAACACCTTGATCACAATCCATTAGATATATTTCTATATTGTCATCTTTGGTTAAAAGCTCTAAATAAGAACCTTCTCCTATGCCAATATCTAATATTTTAATTTTTTTTAATTTTGATAAAGATTTAATATATTTAGCTATCTTCTTTAATTTCCTAGAGATCGTGGCTTGGTATCTTGAAGAGGCATTACTCTTCCAGATGTTGGTTAGAAATGATTCTACTTCAATGCTTGGAAAATGTGATTTGTAAGATACGTTACAATTATCACAAGTTTGAAGATAATGCTTTGTAGGATCTTTTATTTTGATAACAATTTTATCAAGAATTTGATGTTCACTTTTTAACTCTACTTTTGTGATTTGATTATTTTTATTAGAGCAAACTGGGCACGAGTCTAATTTGCTTTCTAATGAAATATTATGATTCATTTTATGCTTTTTTGTCTCTTTCAGAAATAATGAAGTCACTTGAGGGCCATTCTACTTTAAACCTTGAATCAAGGTAATTTATTGTAAATTGATTATATTGACCATATAAAGTGTCTTGAAGATATATGTATTCACATCCAGGTGAAAGCGCTAAAAAACCATTTCCAAGACCGGGTGGCAGATAAAATGCAATGTTGTCAGCACCGGTCACCATTTTAACAAAAGATTTGCTATATGTTGGCGACTCTTTCCGTGGATCAATTATTGCTATAAAAAAAGATCCAGATAATACGCTAATAACTTTTGATGTGCCTTCATCTCCATGAAAACCTCTTAATGAATTTTCTTTAGGTCTAACAATGGAGACTTGATTTACAGTAAACTTGGTGCTTAAAACTTCAGAATTAAAAATTTCAGTATAAGAGCCCCTCTCATCAGCAAAGTTAGTTGGTAAAGAGAATATCTCCATCCCATGCAATCTATTGCTATCCTTGTTCATACTTAAAATTATCTTGTTCTGCGAGTTTAATATCATATTCAATCATTTCTGCAGCCATTTCTTGAACAGTAATTTTTGGCTCCCATCCTAGTATATTTCTTGCATGGGATGAATCTCCTAATAGCTGGTCAACTTCAGTAGGTCTAAAATAAAGCTTATCAATATTTATTATAGGGTCACCCTTCTTTTTAGTTATCCAGTTTTGTTTGGGCTCTGAATCAAGATAAAATACTTCGTCAACACCCTTGCCTTTAGAGATTACTTTTATGTCTAAATGCTTAAAACATAGATTTATAAAATCTCGAACTGAAATCTTGTATCCAGTTGAAATCACAAAATCTTCTGGATCATCTCTTTGCATCATTAGCCACTGCATTTCAACATAATCCTTAGCATGACCCCAGTCTCGTTCAGAATCAATATTACCTAAAGAAACAATATTTTCTAGCCCCATTAAACATCTTGTTAAACCACGAGTAATTTTTCTAGTTACAAAGGTTTCTCCCCTTCGTGGGCTTTCATGGTTAAAAAGAACACCATTGACTGCAAACATACCATATGCTTCTCTGTAATTTTTTACCATCCAGTACGCAAATAGTTTTGCAACAGCGTATGGGCTTCTTGGGTAAAATGGTGTATTTTCAGTTTGAGGAACTTCTTGAACTAAACCATATAACTCACTAGAACTTGCTTGGTATATTTTGGTACTTTCAATAAGATTTAAATGTCTTACAGCCTCAAGAACCCTCAAGCAACCAAGAGCAGTAACGTCGGCAGTATATTCAGGTATGTCAAAACTTACCCTTACATGACTTTGAGCAGCAAGGTTATAAATTTCATTTGGTCTTACTTCATCTATTACCTTAATAATGCTTTGAGAATCTGAGAGGTCTCCGTAATGAAGATTAAAATGTCCGTTTTTACCATGATTGCTATCGTGCAGATGATCTATTCTCTCAGTGTTGAATGAACTTGATCTTCTTTTTATACCATGAACTTCATAACCTTTCTCTAGCAGCAGCTCAGACAGATAAGATCCATCTTGACCGGTAATGCCAGTAATTAAGGCCTTTTTTTTATTTTGCATTTCTATTTTGTAGAATTATGTCTTTAGCAATAATAACAAATAATGTAAAAATAAAACCCATTAAAGTAATTGCAAAACATATTAAAGGTCTATTCGGAGAAGATTTTTTTATTGGTATAAAAGGCTTACTAATTATACTAAAAACATAATCTGTTTTTTTGGTAAATGCTATATCTTGATACTTGGCCATTATTAAGTTTTGTATACCTGTCTTTATAAGCATATTTTTTTCTAATTCAAAAGCGGGAAGAAAAAAAGATAAAACCTCTCTAGCACTATTTTCTTTATAAGAGGCAACGTAATTATTTATTTCTTTTATAATTAAGTCATTCCATTCCTTTGCTATTAAAGGAGACTGATGTCTTATTGTTAGCCTAAAAAAACTTCTTTCAGAAGTTTCATAAAAAAGAAAATGTTTTGAAAGAAATATTCGGTGCGCAAGCTCTATAGCGGGCTTGTTTTTTTTCCATTTAAGAGTTTTTATATCTATTAGGGAGCTATTAAAATTATCAGAAAGTTGTTCTTTGTCGTAATAATCATAAGCTAATAATTGTGATGCAAAAACATCACTTTTATATAAAATCTCAAAAAAATCTCTAGAAACGAGCATCTGATTGGCAAATAGAGCATTTTCAGATCCAGAGGGTTGATTTAATATTGATGCCAGTGGAGAAGGAATGCCACTGCCCACAGATGAAGAGGATGAGTTTGATGAGTGGAGTAATGATTTTGATTCAAATATATTATCGAAAGAAAGTGCAACGTAAATACTTGTTACTCCAAACAGCATCAATGAAACAACCATAGCTAGTAGATTGTTTTTTAGAATTAAAAATAAATTGATTTGCATAATTTTAGTGGTACCCGAGGCCGGACTTGAACCGGCACGATATTTCTATCGAGGGATTTTAAGTCCCTTGTGTCTACCAATTCCACCACTCGGGCATGTTTTTCAGTATTCTCCATCGAGAGTTAGTATTTAATTTGAACATTATACTTTTAACTGCTCCCATTACTATCATTATATTTAGCTTTATATTTTTATAACTAAATATTTAAAAATTTAATAATATCAGAGACACATTGATCTACAGTATTGTTTTCAGTACTAAGGATTATCTCTGGATTTATAGGTTTTTCATATGGGCTTGAAATTCCAGTAAAGTTCGGAATTTCACCTGACCTAGCTTTTTTATATAGCCCCTTTGGATCTCTTGCTTCTGCAACCTCAAGTGATGTGTTGACAAATATTTCAATAAAATCATTGCTAGAAAACATCTCTCTTACCATATTTCTATCAGATATAAATGGGGAAATAAAAGAACAAAGGACGTATATTCCAGCGTCTAACATTAATTTTGAAACCTCAGCCACTCTTCTTACATTTTCAACCCTATCTGCCTCAGAAAAACCAAGATCATTATTAAGTCCATGTCTTACATTATCACCATCAAGAATATAAGTTCTTATACCTTTTTTATATAGTTCTTTCTCTAAATTGTCTGCAATTGTTGATTTTCCTGAGCCGCTTATACCTGTGAACCAAAGTAATTTTCCTTGATGTCCATTAAGCTTTTCTCTTAATTCTCTTGATATAGCAAGGTCATGTTTATGAATATTTATTGCTCTTCGTAAGCTAAAATTTATCATCGCCGCCCCAACTGTTTGGTTGGTAAGAGGATCAATGATTATCATTTTACCTAATGACTTATTTTCTGAAAATTTAGTGAATGCAATATTTTTATTAATTGAAAGAGTTGCACTACAGATATCATTTAAGCCTATTGATTTGATTGGAATATGTTTTAAAGTATTTATGTCATATTTAAATTTTAAATCTATAATTTGGCATGATACTTTCTGAGTTCCTATTTTAGCTATATACACTCGTCCCTTAAAGCAATTGTCATCAACAAGCCATGATAAAGTAATATCAAATATATTTGATGTCTCAATAGGCGAATCATCATTACATAATGTATCTCCTCTAGAAATATCTATTTCCTTGTTTAGAGTTATGGAGACAGACTGTCCGGCAATAGCTTTTTCTAATTTTGTTTCTCCTACATTAATAGATGATATTTCTGCAACATGCCCCGATGGCAATGATCTTATTTTATCTCCTATTGCAATCATTCCAGAAGAAACCTTTCCACAAAATGCTCTATAGTCTAAATTTGGTCTAATAACATTTTGTATTGGTAAGATAAAATTTTCTTGTGGGTATTGAATTTCAACACTTTCCAAAAGGGGTAATAAAGAAGGGCCCTTGAACCAACTCAGATTTTTTGATCTTTTAATAATATTGTCGCCATTTAGTGCCGAAACAGGAATGTCATAAATATTCTTATAATTTAAATGGCCAGCAAAGGTTTTGTAATCTTTCACTATTTTGTTATAAGTATTCTCATCGAAATCGATTAAATCCATCTTATTTACAGCAAGAATAACATTTTGAATTCCCATCAGAGAAGTTAAAAATGAATGTCTCTTGGTCTGTTCTAGAAGTCCTTTTCTTGCATCAATTAAAATAATAGCCAAATCAGCAGTAGAGGTTCCTGTAAGCATATTTCTAGTATATTGCTCATGACCGGGTGTATCTGCAACAATAAACTTTCTTTTATTAGTTGAAAAAAACCTATATGCCACATCTATTGTTATACCCTGCTCTCTCTCTGCAGAAAGACCATCAACAAGCAATGCATAATCAATATCAGAACCTTGAGTGCCGTATTTTTTTGATTCATCTTTTAAGCTTTGGATTTGATCTTCAAACAATGTCTGAGCTTCAAAAAGAACTCTTCCAATTAGAGTGCTTTTTCCATCATCAACACTTCCGCATGTAATAAACCTTAAAAGTGAAAGACTTTCTTGGGACTCAATAAAATTATCAACCTTTAGTTTAGATTCCCTTACAAAAATTTTGTTAATAGTCATTAAAAATAACCTTCTTTCTTTTTTTTCTCCATAGATCCTTCAGAATCTGAATCAATCAACCTTCCTTCTCTTTCTGTTGATTTGGATTCAATAAGCTCAAGAAGTACTTGGCTCATATCACTTGCATTAGAATGGACGGCTCCAGTTAATGGATAACATCCCAAAGTTCGAAACCTTGCTTTTATAATCTTTACTTTCTCGTTTTTAAGAAGTTGAAATCTATCATCATCTATCATTAACAATGAACCATTTCTTTCTACAAAGGGTCTTTCAGCAGCATAGTATAAAGGAACGATAGGGATCGATTCTTTGTAGATATACTGCCAAATATCAAGTTCAGTCCAATTTGAAATAGGAAAAACCCTGGCACTTTCATTTTTCTTCTTGTTATAGTTATATAGATCCCATAACTCAGGTCTCTGATTTTTTGGGTCCCATGCATGGCTTTCTGATCTGAAGGACAATATTCTCTCTTTTGCTCTACTTTTTTCCTCGTCTCTTCTGGCCCCGCCAAAGGCAAAATCAAATTTATACTTATCTAAAGCCTTCTTTAGGGCTTGGGTTTTCATTATATCTGTGTGAATTTCACTACCATGGTCGAAAGGGTTAATATTTTTTTTAATACCCTCTTCGTTTTTATAAATTATTAACTCCATTCCACTATCTTTGGCTACAAGATCTCTAAATTGATACATTTCATTAAATTTCCATCCTGTATCTACATGCATTAAGGGAAATGGGGGCTGTGCTGGATAAAAGGCTTTTTTTGCAAGATGAAGCATAACAGCGCTATCTTTCCCAACCGAGTAAAGCATTACTGGATTTTCAGCCTCAGCAGCAGTCTCTCTAATAATATGAATAGCTTCAGATTCTATTTTCTCAATATGGGTAAGAGAATTTACATCAACTTGTTTTTTAACTTTATAATGATTTGACTGAATAAGATCATTTTTATTTAGGATTTTTTTAAAGGAGCTCACGGGAAAAATAACCGTATTTGATTTATATTTAAGTACTTTTTCAGTCCCAATATTTCTAACTATTGAGGAATACAAATCCAAAAGATCATCTGAAGGCCAAATAATAGCTGTTTGGTTTATATCTTTTAAGATTTTAGTTGTAGAACTTAATATGCTCTCGGTAGAAAGATTATTTATGCCATGCCAGTATTTCTTGCCTCTCCTATCTTCATAAAAAATAAATTTACATTCTTCGAATTCCAATAATGATGATTTTAAAGAAAGATACCGTTTTGATTTTAAATCGTCTTCCCAAAAGTTCATAACTATCTTTTTGAGCTTTAAGTCATTGTAGTCAAAAAGAATACTTGGAATAAATTTAATATTTATAATTTCTCTTTCAAAGGATCTCTTGCTTTTAATGTAACCATTTTGGAGACAAAAATTATAGGCAGAAGACATATCCCAGACTATATTCTGGCAATGCATTTTTTTTAATAGGATGGTAATGTCAATTAATGTCATAATATGCATATTATATAATAAAAAATATAAAATACGTAAAATATTAATAAATTGTTTTTTATGTCAAAAGTTAAATAATCTTAGTTTTTGTTTAGAGTTGAAGTTGGAGGCTGAAGCCGGAATCGAACCGGCGTTAACGGCTTTGCAGGCCGCTGCATAACCACTCTGCCATCCAGCCAGGTTAAACTAGAACCATTGTATACATCTATGATAAAAAGTAAAAAGATAAATTAAAAAATATTTTACAGACGTGATTTTCTTGTATTTATACCTGCAAAAGATTTGAGTGTATATATTAAACCTGTATATAGGGTAATAAAAAGCGAGATAAATAGAAAAATATCAGCAAATATAATAAGAAGCATATTGTTTAAAGTAAGGGCTAAAAGATAGATACTGAGAGTGAAAAGCTGAATGGTAGTTTTTATCTTTGCCAAAAAAGTTACCTTTGTTGCATCGCCTTTGTTATTTCTTGCATTTAAGTCTCTAAGAGCACCAACCCATATCTCTCTAGATATAATTAAGGCGCCAATAAAAGCTATTAAATAACTACTAAGATTAACTGCTAAACCAAATAATACAAACACTATTAATATCTTATCTGCTATGGGATCCAATACCTCACCCAACTCTGAAACAGCATCGTATTTCCTAGCCAGATAGCCATCAAAGTAATCAGTGATACTGGCTACAAAGAATAAAATTAAAGCTAATAGATATCCGTCTGAGGATATTAAAAGTAAAAATATAATAGCTGCCAGAAGTATTCTAGAGAAAGTTAAAAGGTTAATAAAAGTTGTCATTTATTTAGTTCTAGTTTGATAAGTTTAGCTATTTTGACATTAATGCCCTTAACAGTCATTAAATCTTCCGTATTTGCTTTTTTGATATGTTTGATACTTTTGAAATTGTTAAGCAATCTTTTCTTTAATACATCCCCTATTCCTGAAATATTATCCAATTGAGATTTTTTAGTGCTGCTAAGTTTTTTCTTTCTTTGCGCAATAATTGCAAACCTATGGGACTCATCTCTCATCTCTTGAAGAAGGAGATATGCCTTAGAGTACTTGTCTAGCTCTATTACCCCATTTGAGGAGAGTATTGTTTCTGTAGCTCTAATTCTATTGAAGCCCTTTACTATAGAGATAACTTTGATATCGCTATATTCAGATTTTTCTATCACGGACTGACTAAATTTTAATTGAGTCCTCCCTCCATCAATGAGAATTAAACTTGGCTTAACGCTTTTGTCTTCGTAATATTTCAATCTTCTTAAAAGAA
>Ga0209384_1000280_pt1 | contig 35156 bp, 43 predicted proteins | sample CoawatmetaG05DNA_FD_187511 | JGI IMG/M metagenome (GOLD analysis project Ga0209384, IMG submission 187511) | Marine microbial communities from the West Antarctic Peninsula - Coastal water metaG058-DNA (SPAdes) (version 2) | ecosystem: Environmental > Aquatic > Marine > Coastal ... | reverse complement strand
GCTGTAGGACTTGATGCTTTAGGTGTAAATACCACAGGCGCTGGCAACACAGCCGTGGGCAAAAACTGTTTAGATGCCAATACCACAGCCTCTAACAATACGGCGGTGGGTGAGGATGCTTTAACAACAACTATTTTAGGAACACGAAACACAGCCGTGGGTCAAGGTGCCTTACAACTCAATACGGTTTCAGATAACGTAGCTGTCGGTTATCACGCTTTAGACACCTGCGCAAATGGAAGTAACAACACGGCAGTCGGTGCTGAAGCAATGGACGCTAATACTTCTGGGTCAGCTAATGTTGCCGTAGGTTATAGAACTTTAGATGCCAACACCACCGGGGAGAACAATGTTGCTATAGGCCAAGCTGCTTTAGGAGCTAACACAACAGGCGATGGAAACACTGCCGTGGGCAAAAACTGTTTAGATGCCAATACCACAGCCTCCAATAACACCGGCGTAGGAATTGATGCTTTAGGTGCCAACATCACCGGATCATCTAACACGGCAGTCGGTAGACAGGCTCTAAAAGCAAACACAGGCTCTAATAACACCGCCGTAGGACTTGATGCTTTAGCAACTAACATCGGCGGAAACACTAACGTAGCAGTCGGTAGTGAAGCTCTAGAGAAGAATACTACGGGCGATGGAAACACTGCCGTGGGTACGACTGCCCTAGACGCTAATACCACAGCCGATAACAACACTGCTGTAGGACTTAGTGCTTTAGGTGCCAACACGACTGGCGGTGCAAATACAGCTCTTGGTAGAAATGCTTTACTAGCTAATACCACAGCTAGTAACAATACCGCAGTGGGTGTTAATGCTATGGACACCAATACAACAGGTGCTAATAATGTTGCTGTTGGTCAATCAGCTCTAAATGCAAATACTGAAGCTGATAGCAACGTAGCTGTTGGTTATCATTCTTTGCTTGCAAACACTACAGGTACAACTAATACAGCCCTAGGTGCTTTATCCTTAGACGCTAATACAACAGCTAATGATAATACAGGTATCGGTGCTGCATCTATGGGTGGTAATACCACAGGTACAAGAAATACTGCGGTAGGTTCAGATAGCTTAAAAGTAAGTACAACAGGAAATGATAATGTAGCTATCGGTAAAGGTGCATTAACAGCTAACACATCAGCTTCTAACAATACAGCAGTTGGTAAAAATGGATTAGCAGCAAACACTACAGGGGCTAATAATGTAGCTGTTGGTTATCACGCAGGAACAGCAGTAACCACAGGCCTTCAAAACACCCTCATAGGTATGGACACAGGCAACGCTTTAACAGATGCTGACTTTAACGTAGCCGTTGGAACAGATGCTCTTGGGGCGGATACTTTAGGTAGCAAGTCTGTAGCTATTGGTAGAAGAGCTTTATTCTCACAAAACTTCACCTCAGCCACCGATGCTTTGAACACAGCCGTTGGTTTTGAAGCTGGTAACGATTTAACCACAGGCTTAACTAACACGCTGATAGGTTCCATCTGCCACGATAACCTGACTGAAGGAAGTTTGAACACTGCCCTCGGCTATAACCTTGCACCAAGTGCTGTTGATGTAGATTCTGAAATCGTGATTGGTTCTTCTATTACTGGAGCCGGAACAAACACAGTACGGATTGGAACGGGTGGAGGAACAGCTACTCTTGGATTGGATGGTTCCGATACATCATGGGCTGCTGCTTCAGATTCAAGACTTAAAAAGGATGTAGCTGATTCTACTGTTGGCCTATCGTTTTTGAATGATTTGCGACCCGTTACGTTTAAGTGGAACGCTAAAAACGAAGTAGCCGAAGACCTCCCGCAGTACGATGCGGATTCTTCCGACCCGATTTTCGGTGAAGGTAAGGCTCATCACGGCTTTATAGCCCAAGAAGTTAAGTCCGTTATTGACGACCATTCTGACGTTCTTGATGGCAACAACATTTGGCATGAAGACCCTGACGGGACACAGCAGTTATCACAGGGTAATCTAGTACCCATGCTGGTCAAAGCAGTACAAGAGCTTTCTGCAAAAATAGCAGAGCTAGAATCTAAACCACGATGTAAATGTAACGGAGAATAAAAATGGCACAAACAGTAACAGAATGTTTAGCAGCAGGGTCCGATTCAGTAGACTTAATCAATGGAATTAATACAGACGGAGCCTCTTCTCGTTATGCTTATGGTCTAGCAGATCAAGCAGCAATCAACGCGAAAGTGCAGCAAAACGTAGATCATCTTTCTACAATTCTGCTTTATGCTCCGGCGGATGCTTCTGATGATACACCTGATATTGCAGGAGCTGCTTCTGGTCTAAAGACCACGCACGTGGCTGCGGTAACAACCGGCACAAACTATATAGCGGCTAATTAATCTTATCTCATGGATATGGAACTATGGAATACATTCCTTACCTTTATAATAGCACCTATTATATATAGTATACGACAGAACTTTGTAGAAATTAAAAGGATAGATGTTCTTTTAAATAAAACTAGAGAAGAGCTTGCTAAAAACTATACTACCAAAAACGAACTAGAAAACACTATGGATAGACTTATCCGCATGCTTAATAAACTTGAGGTTAAACTCGATAAACTTTTTGAAGCTAAAACTAATTAGGGACTACTATGCCACGTAAAAGAAATAAAAATAAAAAACGAGAAGATTATCGAAAAGGCGGACGAGTTGGCTATGCTCCCGGAGGATCTACTTATAAAATTACAAATGCGGACGGTACTCCTTACGATCCTTTAGGTTATATTCCAAAACCCAGTCCAAGTAGTTCTCCTACGGTTGCCCCTGCTACAGAATTTTTAGGATCTGGTTCCGGCGAAGGTAGTTCTCCTACGTTTGACCCCACTCCTAACAAGAACATTCCATCAGCAAATAATGCAGTCACTCCAGAAAACCCAGTAGAACCAGACGTAGAACCAGACGTAGAACCAGACGTAGAACCAGACGTAGAAACACCAGTAGTACCACCTTCAGTAGAAATACCGGATCTTGTTTGGAAAAGCGACATGGAGATAGACGCCACTGGTAATCTAGTTACTAGAGGGAAAAGCGAAAAACCCGGAGAGCCTTCAAGGACTACTGCTCTCGATACGAGTGGGTTTGTTGTTGGACAAAAACTAACACATTCTAACGGTGTTCCCTATACTTTTGACGGAACTAGATGGATTAGGGGGCAAACAACTACAGAACAAAACACAGCCACGCTAGACAATATGACGGCTGAAAAAAATCTTCGAGCGCTTGAAACAGGTAGAAATGCAGAATCTATAGCTAAGGGAGATTTCTCAAACACTTCTTTGCCTACAATTCCAGAGGCCAAAACTGTACTAGATTCTAAGGGAAATCCTCTTACTTCAACTACTTTAGACCCCAGTGACCCTTCTTTCCAAATGCAAGCAGGAACAGATGCGGTAGCCTCTGGTGTAGCTGATTCAATGCCTGCAGGTTACAGTGATACCGCTCCCCCTGAATTTAATTATCCCGCAGACATGCCCCCCGATGGTATGAAATGGGCCTATGGGCCAAACGGAGAAAGAAAGGCTGTTTCACAAAATGCAACAAGTAACGAAATCGTTTCTACAGGTACTGCAGCAGCAGGCTCTGTAGGCCCCGGTGTTGCTACCAGTACATTTGAAGCCGCAAAAGCAGGAACTACTTCTGTTACTGCTGCTGAAGGAACAGTTACCGGAGGCCCAATACAAGACATACAAGGACAGCTTACAGCCGCTGGCCCTGCTGCTTTTATATCTGAAGCAGAAGCTGCCATTGGAGTAGCCGATAACGTAGATGCTATTATTTCTGGTAATGCTTTTGTTCCTGAAGTTAAAAACACAGGCGCAGGCGTTGCTGCTAATGCTCAAGCAGAAATAAACGAAAGACAGGCAATTACAGGAAACGCTCAGAGCGCTGATTCTGCACAAATTATAGGCATAGTAGGCTATCAAGCCACTAAATCCAGAGCAGTCACAGGAACGGCAGCCATAGGCGCTGCTGCAAATATGGTAGCAGAAGTTGCCAATATTCCTTCAAACATTGCTGCTGCAGTTGTAGAAGATCCTGCCACTATGGTAGCTCAGTTAGCTGGTGAAACTGTAGAAGTACAGGCGGCTATTGCTGCTTTGCCTACCGAGGCTCTAGTGTCTTCTCAGATGGAAACCTTATTGGGTGGACTGGAAAACGGTACTATACCTACTTGGGCTAAACCAGCAGTTGATGCTGTTAATCAAGGAATGGCACAGAGGGGCCTGAGTGTCTCTACAGTAGGCCGGGACTCTCTCTTTAATGCTATTATTCAAAGTGCTTTTCCGATGGCGCAGAGCAACGCACAAGCCCTGCAAGCTAGAGCAACGCAGAATTTAAATAATCAGCAACAGGCTAATCTACAAGGATCTACTCAAGAACAGCAACTACGATTGCAAAACTTAGCTAATCGTCAAGATGCTTCTAGTCAGACTGCTCAGTATTCTCAGCAGATGAAGACACTGCAGAGTCAGTTTAATCAACAGGCAGTACTAACCTCTGCCGAGCAGGCGCAGGTAACAAGAACACAAAACTTACAGAATCAACAACAAGCGGCTGTTCTTACATCTCAAAACCAACAACAAGCCAACATGCAAACGCTAGGCAACGAGCAGCAAACGAGCATGGCAGAGCTTCAAATAGAAGCCAATGTTGAAGGTGCTAATCAAAATGCAGAGAACCAACAAAAAATACTAGAGATGCAAAGCGCTGCAGATTTCTTATCTAAGAACGCTGGCTTTAAACAACAAATGGATCTTGCAAATCTAAGTAACGCACAGCAAATGGAATTAGCAAACCTTTCAGCTCTTAATCAAGCAGGGGCTGAAAACTTAAGTGCTGCACAACAAAGCTCCTTAGCAAACCTTAATGCTCAAATGAACACAAACATTAAGAACGCTGAGTTAGCTAGCTCAATGGGCATAGCACAGCTTAATGTTGACCAACAGACAGCCATGCAGAACGCTAATATGGTTGCTAATATGGATATGGCGAAGTTCAGTACGGCACAACAAGTAGAACTTGCTAACAGTAAATTTATGCAGACTGTACAAATCAATAACATGAGTGCAGAGCAACAAAGTATTTTGCAAAATGCTACAGCGCTGGCTGCAATGGACATGGCTAATTTATCTACTAGAGAAAACCTAGTTGTTACTAATGCCAAAAACTTTTTAACAATGGATATGGCTAATCTTAGTAACGAACAACAGTCTAATATGATGAACTCGCAACAAGAGCAACAAAGATTGTTATCAGATCAAGCTAGTGCAAACGCTGCTCTACAGTTTAATGCGACCAGCGAAAACCAAACTAATCAGTTTATGCAAAGTCTTGCTGCTAACATGAGTCAGTTTAATGTTGCACAACGCAATGGCATGGAGCAGCTTAATACTTCTTCTGCTAATGCCGCCGAAGCTAGACGAGTAGGAAACGAACGAGAAGCTAGTAAACTTGAGGCCCAGTTGCAAACACAGGTATCACAGTTTAACGCTTCTCAAGATTTCCAACTTGAAAAGTTTAATACTCAAAATGAATCAGCGATTGCTCAAAGCAATGTTGCGTGGCGTAGACAGGCCAATACACTAGATACTGCAGCTCAAAATGCAATTAATCAACAGAATGCTCAGAACGCCTATGGTATGTCTATGGCGGCACAGAATTTTTTATGGCAAGAACTTAAAGATCAAGCAGAGTTTAATTTTAGAAGGTGGGATAATGAAGAGGCCCGTAAAACTGCGTTAATGGTTTCTGCTTTAGGTAACGATAGTGCAGCTACTAAAGAAAGCACTAATTGGTCTTCAACACTAACTGGCATAGCGGGCTTAATAAAAAGCTTTTATATAGAATAACTAAAACTTTTTACTCCACAGATAAAACAGAGGAATAAACATGGGATTTTTCAAAAAAATATTTAAAGGCTTTAAAAAGGTTTTTAAGAAAATAGGCAAGACTCTTAAAAAAGGTTTTGGCAAACTTGCTAAAGCATTTGGTAAGCTAGGGCCTTTAGGATCTATTGCTTTAAATTTTTTAGTTGGCTTTGTTACTGCAGGTGCAGGCAATCTTTTTATGAAAGGTTTAAGTACTGTTCTTGGAAAAATGGGAAGCGTAGGAAAATTTATTGCTGATATAGGTTTAAGAATTAAACAAGGTGCTGATTTTGTTAAGAAAGGAATAGGTTCTGTTTTTAACAAAATTAGTGACGGTATTGAACTAGGGTTGAATACAATAAGCAAGCCTTTTATGAAGGCAGGCTCTAGAGGTCTAGGAAGCGGCTTTAGAGATTTTGTAAGCAACGCAACCAAAGGATTTATTGATCCCTCTAAAGAGGTTAATATTTTTGATAAAAAGCTAGGTTTAAAAACTGCCGACGGAAAATTACTTAGTAGCTTAAGCAGAGATGAGCTTTCAGCACTAACCGAAACGCAACTAACTAACTTTAAAAATGTAGCAACCGCAACAAACAGTAATAATTTTCTTATAGCAAATAATTCAAGAACAGTAGATGTGCTTAAAGACGCTAATGGTACTCGTATAAAGCCTGAAATAACCGGAGAGGAAGTTTTAGGAGCACTAGACAAAGCAACTGGAAAACAAACTATTTGGGATAGCCAAGCTAGTTTAGATACTTATACTGCAAACACAACCACGTTAGCTGGAAATGTTGGAGAAACTGCAACTGACGGACTTGTTGATGCCCTTGATGAAGCAGGACAATTAGTTAGCGAAGAATTTATACCAACAGATTTTTCAGGAAAAGGCGACCTTTTGCCTAAAGGTTCATCTATAACAAGCAAAACATCCCTCGATCAACCATTTGTAAAAGCAGATTTTTCACCAGAAAACTATGACTTTACTGCTGGCATCGGCGGCAAAACAGAAATTGACACAAGTGCTTTTTATAAGGGAGTTACAGAAGAAAAATCTTCAGTATTTGATTCGTTAAAAGACACATTTAAAGAAGGAGTAAAATTAAAAGAGGCCGGTGAGGAAATACTTTCTGGCCCAAGAGAATATATAGCAGAACAAGAACAGGCTGCCCAACAAGAGCAAGATCGACAAGATAGGGCCGCAGAAAGAAGGAGCGAGATAGCTGAAAACGTGTCTAAGGAAATACTAGCTTTAAATAGAGCTGATAATACTAGAGCATTTGGGGGCAGCACAGCACAATTCTATAACATAAATGATTTCCAGCAAGGTCGAGGAACCTTTAATCTAGCTAATTTTGATTATGGTGTAAATGCGTATCACGAATCTATGATGAATGCGTAGGGGAAAACAATGCAAAATAAAATAATACCGTCTGTAGAACAACATGTTTTTGAAAGACCCATTCCGGGCCAATCTTTAACTAATTCTTCAGAAGAAAAAAGACCTTGGGAACAACCCCCTAAACAGACTACTGTACGAGAGGCTACACAAGAAATATTTTTAAATGTATTAAAAGACGAAAACTTAACTGCAGTTACAGATTTGATGGCAAACGAAACGCCTATTGAAGAAATAACAAAAGTAATTTTAATGTCTGGATATGAAAAAGGACAGTTTAATCCTGATTTAATGTTACAGTTAATAGAGCCTACTATGTACATTTTGTTAGCTGTTGCAGAAAGGGTAGGGATACGCCCTGTTCTCGATAGGCCCGGAGAAGCAGAGAACGAGCCTGATGATGAGTTTAGCGCAGAGCAGAACAAAAAGGTAAGCGCAGAGACTAAAAAGTCTATAGGGAGCGGGGGTAGATTTCAAGACGCCGTTGTACCTACTGTTAGTTCTTCCTCTGTAGATCCCGGCATGAAACAGAAGTTAGCCGATTTAGACGTAAGTAAAGTAAAAGAAAGTATTTTACAGAAACAAAGACCCGCTGGTCCAACCGGACTAAACGCTACATTATCAACAGAGGCTCCTACTAGTCCGGGCGGACTAACAGAGTCTTTACAACCTACACAAGAAAGTTTACTCGGTAAACGGAGAGTTTAAACATGGCTACTAATATAAGCGATATAATTAAAAACTCTAAAAACATGAGTGCTACAGAGCTTGGTGGTTCTTTGTTACAACGACAAGAAGAACAAAAAGAAGATCTTTATAACCGCTCTAAAAGAAGCAACAAAGTTGACAAAACGTTAGCTTTAGTACTAGCGGGGCAGTCTATATTTTCAGAGGCTTATAAGGCAAGAGAAAAGCAACTAGCCGATGCAGAAGCGTTTGAACTTAAAAATAATGTAGGCCAAGCCACGCAAATTAATAATCTTTCATTCTTAAGCCAGACAATTACTCCTAATTTTATAAAAACCACCCAAACATTATCGCCGGAAGAACGGGCAACACAGTTACTAAGCGACACCAGAATAAAAGAAACTTTTAAAGAGCGCTTAAAACCACAAATAGATTCTTATTTTAAAGAAGTCTATGGAGAAAAAGAGCTTGGAAATATGCAAGGTACTGCAGCCTACGCTAAACAACTTAACTCTGCTATTAATACTGTTGCAAAAGAAATGCTTACTAAAGACGATAACGGCGTTATAAGAATTGAAAATTTTATAAACGAACTGCCTAATCTTTTTAAAGAGCGTGACTTTGATAGACTAGAGCTTTTAGAGAAGGGCGTAAATTTAAAGCCGGTAGAGTTAACTGAATATGAAGCAGCAAGCTATAAACAAATGCGGGAAAAGTATAGAGCGCAAAGCAATATAGTTGGAGGCATTAAAGCAGTATTTAGAAGGCTTTCAGGCAAAGCAGAAGATGAAGGCAGTATTAATATATTTAAAAAACTAGAAGATTTAGATTTATCTAATCCAGAACTTGGCCGGATACTGAATACTTTAGATTTAAAAGGCTTTGCAACAAGCGGAGCTAGAAGCGCAAATATTGAAGCCGCATCCAATGTAGACTATAACGTACAGATTACTGAGGCAAAGCATGCTGATCTGGTTGATTCTGTTTTGCCAATACTTCAAAGTTTGGAAGGATTTATAAAAGACGCTGAAGTTGGCGCGGATGTAAGGGGATTGTCAATAGCTCCAGATGACTATTTCGGATCCAGCGTAGCTAAGCAACGCGCAAGCAAAAAGGTTATTATTGAAGAAGACTATGTGGATTTTTTAGATTTTTTAGAAGACAATCCTGCTATAACACGAACATATTCTGAAGATGTTGGCGCAATAGTATTAAGAATAAAAAACGATCCTAAGTATGCTACGAGTCTTTACCGACAATTTTCTGATGATGAACAAGAAATTGCAAGGTTTGGAAGAGAAATAATGAAGCCTAGGTTTCAAGTAGAGTTTGCTTCACTTTATGTAGCTAGAAAGGGTTTTACAAATAAAGCCCGTACAGGTAACGACCGATATAGTTTTAAAGCTGAGTATGAGTATAACAAAAGCTCGGTTGCTGTAGAAACAGGAGCAAGTTCTATTTCTATGGATAAAAATACTAGAAAGTTTGTTGCTAATGAAGCTTACTACAACAGCACAAAAGAAGAACAACAAATTGTTTGGGACAGCAATTTTAAAAATACAATACAATTAGCACGACAAGATAATCTAAGTTCAGAAGAGGAACAAGCAGTTATAAATCTTTACGTTTCTTCTGTACCGTCACCTGATGGTAAAGATCAAGTAGAGATTATGCAAAGACTTCAGAGACCCCCAGAGAATACTAGTATAGAAGATTCAGAAACTGTAACGGACGAATCTGTTTTGCCTACAGATGATATTCTTACAGCTATACGAAAATTAAATCCAGACATTGCTTTTTTATCTAATGAGGATATAAATAATTTACCCGCTTTCTCAGAATTAAAAAGAAGCGCGAAACAGACAATCGCTCAACAAAAAACAAATAAAGCGGTTCGTGACTGGGGGAAAGACGTTGGAGGTCGTATTATAGAAGATGCGAAAGACGTTGGAAGGCGTATCGCAGAAGATGAGCAAGTTGCTGCGGTATTAAAAATAGGAAAACAAGACCTAGCTACAAACAACGCTATAAGAGAACTACAAAGAAATAGTCCTGCTCTGTATCAAAGGTATACAGCTTTGTTAAAATTAGGTCTGACAAGAGAAAAAGCTTTACAAAAAGTAGAGGAATTTAAATAATGTCTGAACTAGAAAAATTTTTAACTTCTCTTGAAGAAGAAGAAAGTCTTACTAGTAGGAGCAGTCGTCGGTTAGACGATGCTGATAACAAAGCATACAATATATATACTAATCTAATAGAAAAACCAAAAAGCAGCGATGCTAATGAAGAGGCTATTAATGCGTATATAGAAGCCGAGAAAGCTAACGAAACGGCAGCCCCTGTGCCCTATACTCCTAATGCAGGAGGTAAAAAAACTTTAACTCAACTTGAAAATACTCCTAAGTTTGCCAAAATTGCAAATAGGTTTTTAGAAAGCGTAGGCGAAAACGACGACATCTTTGAATACTTAAGAGACTCTGACTACAGCTTAACCTCTGCAGCACTTAGGGCCGTTAAAACTAATAGCTGGACAGAACAACAAGCTTCTGATTACACGTATCTTAGAGAGCAGTTTGATAACGCTGAGTTGTCGGGCTTTAAAGAAAGATTTAATTTTGTTAAAGATTTTTCTATAGATGTACTTACAGACCCTATAAACATATTGGCGGGTATTTTTTCAATACCTACACTAGGTGGCTCAGTAGCCGCTAGGGGAGCTTTAGCTGCAGCCTCTAAAGCAGGACTTAAAAAACTAACTGCCAGCCAGTTAAAACAAGGTCGAAGTGCTAAAAAATTAACTTCTAAGCAGTTAGCAAAGCGAAAAGATTTAAGAAAAAAGAAAATTAAAAAAGGCGCTAAACGCGGAGCTAAAATAGGAGCTATTGAGGGTGCTGCTTGGGCAGGCCCACATGAATATTTTTTACAGGATATTGACGTTGATTTAGGAAACAGAGATAAAATAGACTTAGGTGTTGTTGCGGGAGTAACTGCGCTAGGCGGTGTATTTGGTGGAACAATCGGGGGCGGGTTAGCTGCTGCAAGTGCTCTTAAAAGGTCAAATTATTTAAATAAAAAGAAATTTAAACACACTAATGAAAATGAAATTGAAGTTAAAGGAAACCAGCCTAGAGAAGAGGTTTTAGAAACTAGCAGAATGAAGAGTGCTGTGGAAGCAATAAACCCTATTAAAGAAAAAGCAGAAAAGAATTTATATAACTTTCTAGCAAAGACTATAGCTAAACCTACAGCAGAACTTATTCCTTGGTTAGAAAACTCTACGGCCTTAAGAAAAGTTCTTACTACGCTTAATCCTGATCTTGGGTACTCGGTGCTTAAGAAAAAAAAGGCTGGTGTTAAAGAATTTGGCTTTGGAGATCGAGTAACAGCGCTTAGGGGAGACTACTTAGGATCACTAAAAGTAATTCTTAAAAAGGCAGATCGTGCAGCAGACAGAAAGTTGTTAGGTATTATGCCTGTAGGTAACAAACTTTCAAAAACTATGAACGATAATATTGGTCGTATGTTGCGTGATGAAAAAATAACAATACATAATGTAAAAGATGTAGAAGGCATAGACGGGATTACAAAAGAAATTTATATAGGCATAAGAAAAATACTTGACAGAAATCAAAAGGATTTAGAAAATGCTGGTTTGGTTAAAAAGGGCTTTGGATATATAGCAGGGTATTTGCCCCGCATTTATAACTATAGTCATTTAATGAAAAATAGAACTAAGTTTGAAGGCTTGCTTATTAAAGCAGGACACGCTAATCCAACGAAGTCAGCCAATAAGAAGAGCGGCATTAAAACAGATCTAGCTACTTTCGGTGTAGATTTCCGAAAGCAAGCTAGAGAAACGCTGGGCCTTCCCGAGGCAAAACTAACCGATGTCCGGGTTACTGCGTTAGCCAAGGAGTTGAAGGCTGCTAAAATTGTAGACGACATGTTAGAGAACAAATATAAACCTTTTGAAGCAAGCAGATCAAGCTCTTCACCGGGTTATGTAAAAACTAGAACCCTTAAAAATTTAGACGATAACGAGATAGCAGAATTTTTAGAAAATGATGTTGAAACAATTTTACAAGAATATTTTGAAAGCACATCGCTAGTTATTGCAAGGACCGAAAAATTCGGTAGAACTGCGGCTGATATGGAACTTAAATGGATTGGCCCTATACGAAAAGAATTAATGGCCTCTAGTAAAGCAGCAGGTCTAGACGAAAACGCAGCAAGAGAAAGCGCAGAAAAAGTAATAGAACAAACAAAAAAAATAGTTTTTCATGTTACCGGAATAGAGTCTCCTAGAATTAAGAATAAAGCAGCCTCTGTAACTAATGATGCTATACTGCTATCGCAGCAGCTTGCTCATCTTCCATTTGTAACTATATCTAGTATTTCAGAACCTTTAATTCTTTTTAGTAGAGCGGCAGCAGGTGATTCGCCCTTGGTTGCAAGAGATATTGCATCGGCTGTTACTAGAGAAGTAGGAAATAGCCTTGATGCAACGATTCGTAGCATTCGCCGTATGCGTGGACAAACTACTAAAGACTCAGACTCTTTTGTAGGAGCAGCGCGCCTTAAGTTAGGTTTAAAAAAGTTAGATGATGCAGATTGGAAAGAGCTATATATGGCTGGTTTAGGTATGGAGCAAGGGATACAAGCAAGATTAGCAGGTTTAGTAGGGGAAGAAATGCAAACCTCTACTCTTAAAAAATTGTCTAATGGTTTTTTTAAACTAACCTTTCTTACTCAGTGGACAAAAGCAGTTCAGCTTGCTTCATTTACTACGGGTAAACGATTAATTAAACAAAGAGCAGAAGCGCTTTACAACCACCAAGAAGGCGGTAAATTAATTAAATTATCAGGAGAGGGTCGCTTTTCTACAAAAAGGTATTATGAAGAACAACTAGAAGATTTAGGTGTTGATCCAAAAGAAGCAATAGCTTGGTATAAAAAGTCTTTAGATAATGGTGTTTATAATCAAACTAAAGGAGAGGCGCAGAGTTTTTATAATGATAGATTAATTGCTGGTGCTACTAGATTTGCTAAAGAAATTATTCTGGATACTAGTACTACACAAGCTAATAGACCTCTGTGGTTTTCCCATCCTGCCGCGCGGCTGCTAACACAGTTTGCTGCATATCCTACTGTATTTAATAATACTATTTTAAAACGCTGGGCTAATGAAAGTATTAACAACCCTACACAAGCACTTCCTAAAATAGCAATGACAACGGTTGCAATGACTGCTATTGCTCATTTAGGAAACACTCTTAGAAGTGGTGGTGAAAACTACTATCATTATAATACAGGAGAAGAAAAGACACCTCTTGAAATGGCTGGAGAAGGGATTAGAAGGTTTGGCGGTTATGGGCCTTTCGATTATGCACAAAGATATGGACGCAGTGCAGAGTCAGGAAGCGGCGGAATAACTTCTGTTTTAAAAACATTTGCTGGTCCTTTTCCACAAGATATTATAGATGCCGTTGCCTACCGTAGAGGTGTTGGAGAAACAATTGCGCAAAATGTTCCGTTCTACCAAGCTCTTCCTAACGAAACAAGAAAGGCGTTACGAAAAGCCGGTAGAGATTTTGACAAGGGACCAAAGGAAGAAAAAGTTAAAAAAGAAAAACCTAAGAAAAAAGAAGACGTTTATATTCGTTACGCGAAAAGTAAAGGTGGCATAGTTTACGATGTGCCCAATGCTTCTGTAGAGCCTGATGAAAGAATTGATAAAATGACAGGAGTCCCTTACGACGAACAGGCTGGCGTAATTATGCGGGACGAGGAAGAACGTGGTGTCGTGTCCCTTGAAGACCTTAGGCTTGGTTTTAACGAAGGAGGTCTACTTAGCCCCACTGACGCCGTAGAAGCGGCACTTGACAGCGCAATAGAACAACACGCAGCAATGCTTTATGTGGCCGAAGGGAAGCACGGCTTTACTAAGAACTTAGGGTATTCCCCTGCAGTCTCTAAAGACGCTAAAGACAAAGCTAGCGGCAAAATAACATATGACATCGGATACGGGCATAAGATTACTGCAGACGAATGGGCGTCGGGGGAAATCCACGGTATTCCGTTCACTTCCGATGATGGGGAGATATACCTTGATGAGGAAGACGTACGTACTATTATGCGTACGGATATTCGGAATAATCTAGCAGAAGCTCGACGGCTCGGTTGGGACGATAAGCTTAAGGCTAGGAATACGTCTTGGGATGAACTGACTACATCGCAGCAAACCGTGCTACAGGACGTATCTTACAACGTAGGTGCGAGCAAAGCTGCATCAGCTTGGAATGATATTTTTGACAATCTGGGTGATACGCCAGAAGAGAGACGAAAATTTATTAAGAACTCACGTAGAAAAGATGCGGGATACAACACAGAAGGCATGGACAATAGAGCAGCTCAAACGGCATTTGCAGCAGGCTATATTAAGAATGTAAAAGAAGCTCACGCAATGGGATTAACATTAGCAAGAACCGTTGACGGTAAAGCCTATGCCGAGCTTACAGAGACACAAAAAGAAGAGCTTGCTCGGATTGAAGCCCAGCGTAAAACAGCAGAAGCCGAGCGTAAAGCAGCAGAAGCAAAGCGCCTAGCAGAAGCAAAGCGCCTAGCAGAAGAAGCAGAGCCTGTAGCAATGCTACCGAGCACTCAGGACGGAGTACCTCCATCGTCAGACACTGTAGAACCTTTAGCAAACGCACCACAGTTTAACCGCGCTAACGTTAATCAAGGCGGCTTAGTTAATGTACTTTACAAAAGAAGTCAACGTGGATAACGAATCCTCTGAAGATATTTATTTTGCGTTACACGGATACTATGAAGAAGATTTAGATAGAGGGTATCGTATTGATTGTAAGATGCGCTCTAGACAGGACTTGCCTTGGTTAAAACGCGACGAGTTCCAAATAGTTTATGAAGAAATACTAAAGGCTTATTTAATAGGCTTACCAGAAATGGCTTTAGAAATAGCTTTAGAACATATAGATACAATACTACAAAGTAACATACGCTTTACCCCTGAAGAACTAAAGGAAAAAGAGAATCACTATGAAATTTAATTTATTTAAAGGTGTTAAAGGAATACTTGGCGCGGTAGCCCCAACAATCGGTACTGCACTAGGGGGTCCAATGGGCGGCATGGCCGCTAATATGATAGCAGAAGCATTAGGTTGTGATCCTGAACCTAAAAAAATAGAACAGGCTATTCAAGCAGCTACACCAGAACAACTTGCAGAGCTTAAAAAGATTGACGCAGAGTTTGATGTTAAGATGAAAGAGCTTGATGTAGATTTGTATGCTCTTGAAACGGCTGATATACAAGACGCAAGAGGTAGGTTTTCTAAAGACTGGACTGCGCGTGTAATAGGTGTCACTGTTGTTGGAGGCTTTATGGGCTATATATTCTTAGTAACTCTACAGCCTCCAGAGCAAAACAGCGAGGCGCTGATTAACCTTGTTCTTGGTTATCTAGGTGGACTAGCTAGTGCGATTATATCCTTTTACTTTGGTGCTAGTAACTCTGACAGCAAAGAAAATTAATGCAAGAGATTGCTCGCTTAATAGGTGAGCTAGGGCTTCCCGTAGCGGGAGGTCTTATTATGGCTTACTTTATATTTCTGGTTATGAAACAACTAATGAATGGTTTGGTAAGTGAAATAGAAACTGTTCAATCTATTTCAAAGATGCTTATTACTAGAGCTTCTACTATGAATAACGATATAATTCGTATTGATACCAGCGTGTCAAGCGCACTGAATCTTTCTCCTGATCTTGACAGAATTGCTAGAGCAGAAAACTTTGTTGAAGACGGCAAGATAGACGCAAGGCGAGACTAATGGATCTTGTACAAGTAGTTTCGGAGTTTGGTTTTCCTGTAGTAATGGTAATGGGACTTGGTTATTTTGTCTACTTTGTGTGGCAAACAATTACTACTAAAATTGATCCTGCTGTACAGGAAATGAAGACAACTATTATAAGACTTACAGATCAACTGCGGTTGTTAGACCAAGACATGATACGATTACAAATAAAAATAAACACTGTTTTAAAACTAAAGTATGATAATAAAACAGATAACAATGAGAAAGATAAATAAAATTTTAGAAAGTTGGGAGGGCTAAATGCCTAAAAAGAAAACAAAATCTAAAGTAAACGAAGCTGGAAATTACACAAAGCCTACAATGAGAAAAAGATTGTTTAATAAAATTAAAGCAGGAACTAAGGGTGGCAAAGCAGGCCAGTGGTCAGCTAGAAAAGCTCAGATGCTTGCTAAAGAATATAAAGCTAAAGGTGGAGGTTACAAATGAAAGGCGTTAAACATTATAAAAGAGATGGTACAGAGCATACAGGCTCTAGTCATAAGATGGCGGATGGTACTCTTCATACTAATAAATCGCACACTAAAACAAGTGTAAAGTTATTTCATTTGAAGAACTTGTCAGAGAAAGCCAAGAAAAAAGCAAAAGGCAAAAAATAATGGTTCTTAAAAAATCTCAAAAATCTTTGAAGGCTTGGACTAATCAAAAATGGCGCACTAAAAGCGGCAAGCCTTCAGCAAAAACAGGCGAAAGATATTTGCCAAGTGCCGCTATAAAGGCGCTATCTTCAAAGGACTATGCTGCTACTACTAGGAAAAAAAGAGAAGATACTAAAAAAGGTAAGGCGGTTAGTAAGCAACCAAAAAAGATAGCAAATAAAACTCGCTTATACAGAAACAAAAGTAAATAATGTTAAAGAAAAAAAGAAACTCTCAATTTGTATTAGCTAATTTAATATTAACGGCGCTGTTTTTTTTCTTTAGTATATCCGCTCAAGCAAATGAATTACTGTATAAATTTAAAAGCCCTAGTTTTTCTGGCATCAATTCTTCTTCTCATTATCTTACGATAGAGAATCAGGAAGCTACAAGAAGAGCCGCCATTAAAGAAGAGATAGATGCATATACAGATGAATTAGTTAGAGAAGCAGAGAACACAACGCTTGCAAGATTTATTAGAAATCTCGAAAGCAGAATATACGCACAGCTTAGTAGGCAACTAGTAGATCAGTTGTTTGGAGAAACACCCCAACAAGCAGGTAGCTTAACCTTAGAGGGTAATACAATTGAATATGTTGTTGAAGAAGAAACAATTACGCTCACAATTACAGATGGGTCTGGGGGCACGACTAACATTACTGTTCCTATTGGTAACTTTACTTTCTAGCTGTGCGTTCAATTATGATGAGCTTATTAAAAGTAGGGGTATACCCGACGTAGTTCTTAAAAAGTCTACAATATTAGAGCTACAATCAGAAGAGCTTAGACAAGTAGTTCCAGCAAAACGAAAACCTATAGTTGCTATTTACCCCAATAGCTTTAAAGATCAGACAGGCCAACGTAAGAGCAACGGAGCATTTGCATTATTTAGCACAGCCATTACACAGGCTCCTGAAGCTTTTCTTATTAGGGCTTTAAAGCACGCTGCAAACGGCGAGTTCTTTCAAGTAGTAGAGCGGGTAGGGCTGGATAGCCTAACAAAAGAACGCCAGTTAATACGCTCTACAAGAGAAACCTTTGACGAGGACAGTGCTGTAAAACCATTGTTACTAGCAGGGTTACTCATACAAGGCGGTGTACTAAGCTACGATACTAACATACGATCAGGCGGTGCTGGTGCGCGCTATCTTGGTATTGGTACAAGCAAAGAGTACCGAGAAGATTCTATTACTATTACATTAAGATTAATATCTGTATCTACAGGGGAAGTCTTAATAGAGGTACTGGTATCAAAGAGCATTACTTCAGCAAGTATATCGCAAGATATTTTTAGGTTTATAGAACAAGAAACAAGACTTATTGAAATAGAAGGAGGCGTTGCTGAGAATGAAAGCACCTCTATAGCTTTACAGAAAGCAATAGAAGAAGGCGTATTAGAAATTATTAGAGTAGGATTTATTCGGGGGTATTGGAAGACATGAAGAAAGTAATCGGTTTGTTATTGGTATTGTTCACTGGCTTATCTTTAGCAGCAGACAATGAAATTTATATAGATCAAATAGGCTCTACAGCTAACATAGATCTCGAACAACTTGGAAGCGGAAACCTTATTGGTGGCTTGCAGGCTACGGCGGGAACAATGACTTCGCTTGATCTTAACGGTACGTCTATGACTCTGGATATTAATCAGGTAGGAAATCTGAATAAATTCTTAGGTGAAATGTACGCGGACTCTATGACAGCCTACTTTAACTTTGATGGAGATAGTAATTCTTTTACAAGCACAGTAGACCCCACCAATACATTTGGCGCAGATAACTCAGACCTTAATGTAGCGGTTACAGGAGACAGTAATACCTTTACTCTTGATCTTGCTACTGCAGCACTATCCGGCAATACAGACCTCGACTGGACCGTTCAAGGTTCATTGAATACTATTAACGCAGATATTGATATAGATTCAGCAACGAACTTTATGGATATAGATGGCGATAGTAACACTGTTAATTATGATGGAGACGGATATGCAGAAGGTTACTTTAGCCTTACACATGCAGGAGACTCTAGAAGCTTTGAAGTTGACCAAGCTTCTACGTTGGCTAGCGATTGGCTTACTGTTACCTCTACTGGTGATAACGGTACTATTTGTATCAACCAAAACGATCAAGGCACAGCAGTTGGATGCTAGTGTTGACGTTGGAAATATTACAGAGCTAAGAGGAAACACCAGAGTAGTAAGAGATAAGCCCTACGAAAGCGAGCTTGCTTTCTCTATAAACTCTATGGACACATTAGAGACTGCTAACGGCAGGATGGGTATTACCTTTAGGGACGATAGTGTTATACGTCTTACAGAACACAGTAACGTAACGGTAGATAGTTTTATCTTTGATACTGATCCTAATAAGGGAGAGCTTGCATTAAACTTTCTTAAAGGTACTGGAAGATTTATAACGGGTACAAAAGGAAGAATTTCTAAAGACAATATTAAGATTCGCACACACTCCGCGTCTATAGCAATTAGAGGAACTGACTTTACAATAACTGTTTCAGAAACCGGAGAAGCCCTTATAATTTTATTGCCTGACGAGTTTGGTAATAGCTCTGGTGAAATTGAAGTCTCGACTGCTCTTGGAAATGTAGTTCTTACTAAGCCCTATGAGGCTACTACTGTGTACAACTTTGAAACCCCACCTACTCCCTCAGTAATATTAAACCTAACACTTGATATGATCGACAATATGTTGATTGTCAACCCTCCCGAAACTAAAGAGCTTGTAGAAACAGAGTCTACAACGGCTGTTGATAACGTGCTTGATGTAGACTTCTTAGAGTTTGAAGATCTAGATCAGGATGCTTTAGCTGAAGATTCTTTAGAATACCAAGAACTAGATATAGACTATCTTGCCGGTAATTTTCTTGAAGATCTTTTAGACGTACTACAGGATGTAGATGAGTTGTCTAAAGCAGATAAGGCACTGTCCTCTGACGGGGTTACAGGTACTACCGTAGGCTATGATAAAGATACACAGATAAGTACCTTTTCTACAACGGTTAACTTAACATTCCTACGTAAGATAGAAGATGCGTTACAAATAAAAGTACCTAAAGATGGCTCCTATAGCATACGCATTGACCAAGAAGGAAAGGTAAATCAAATCTCTACAAATGGTGGAACTTCTTCTACTATTAATATTAAACAAGGAAGTTAATTATTTTAAAAATAGCCATATTGCTGGTGCTGTTTTTTATTCCTGTTACCTTTGAAGTAGAACCTTTAGAAGTTCTTAAGCTTAAAACCTTTGATGCTTTAGTTACTCAGCCAGAACCCTCTGGTAACTTTACAATCTTAAATATAACCGAAGAAGATATAGATAAAGAAGGAGGTTATCCTTTACCTCGAAAACGATTAGCAGAAATACAGATTGAGTTACTTACTGCAGGGGCCATTGGTGTGGGATGGGTGATTAGTTTCCCACATGCAGATAGATTAGGAGGCGATGAGGAATTTGCTGCGGCTCTTAGTTACGCGCCCTCTGTACTGCCCCTATTTGAAACTAGCAACAACCAGTACCCCAAGACTACAGGCACTGTAATAATGGGTGATGATATTGGAGGGTTTAAAGTACAAGGCGTGCTTAATAACATTCCAATACTGTCTGAGCATTCCAACTCTGGTATCGCAGTAGCGCAAACGGATGTAGATAATTTAGTCAGGCGCTTACCCCTACTAATGAGAACACCTGATGGTTGGGTTTCTGCCTACGGTACGGAAGTACTCAAGGTCTTGTTAGACTCCAGTACCTATATAATTAAAACAAACGATAATGGTATAGAAGAGATACGGGTACAAGGGCTACCACCGATCCCTGTAGATTCTTTAGGGCGTAAGTGGATCAGTTGGGTAGACACACCACAGACAACGCTACAAGAAATGAATGTAGAGGGAACGTTTGTGTTTGTGGGGGTAACTGCACCGGGAGTAATGCCGCAACTCGCTACTCCTGTAGGGCTACTAGAGCCACATAAAATACAAGCAGCGCTTGCTGAAAGCATTCTAATACAGAATAGCCCCCAGATTCCTGATTACGCCTTAGGCATAGAGCTACTAATGCTTTTTTGTTCTGTTGTTTTAGTCTGGTTTATTTTAAGCCTCTTAGGTACTACCTTAGGGATCAGTCTTTTTGCCTTGACGTTAATAGGCAATGCGTATGTAGGCTTCTACCTAATACAGAAAGGCTTGTTAATTGATGTAACGTGGACTCTGCTGTGTCAGTTTATTACAGGAGCTACTGCGTTCTACTTTAGATTCAGAGAGCAGTACAAGTTAAGACAGCAAGTTAAGAAGCAGTTTGGCAAGTACCTTGATCCCCGAATGGTTAAGAAGCTACAGGACAATCCAGAGCTTTGTAAGGTAAACGGAAACAGAGTGGACTGTAGTATTATCTTCACAGACTTAAGAGGGTTCACTAGCCTGTCGGAATCTGTAGAGCCAGAGATGGTTACTTACATTATGAATAACGTACTTGATGTACAGGTGAAGGCAGCTAATAAATTTTATGGCTGTACTGATAAGTTTATTGGGGATGCAGGCATGTTCCATTATAATACTATTATTCCCCAACCTGACCACCATGACTTAGCCTTACAGACTGCTAAAGAAATAGAAGGGAATATCATTGAGCTAAACAAGAAGTTTAAAAAAGAAGGCATACCTGAAATTGCAATAGGTATAGGAGTTAACTCTGGCATTTGTATAGCTGGAAACTTTGGAGCTACCGATAGGTTTGCATTTTCTCTTATAGGAGATCCTTGCAACATAGCTGCACGACTAGAGTCAAGTACTAAGGTTGCAGGCGTAGGTACACTGATAGGCGAAGAGACTGCAAAGCATTGCTCTTTTGATTTAAAAGAACTAGCTCCTATAACAGTCAAAGGAAAAGCCAAACCGTTAAAAGTATATACGTGGAAATAAAAACTTAGTTAGCGGGAGGGGCAGAGTCCTTTGCAATATACCTACCACGGCTATCCCTAGCTCTTGGTTTTTTAGCTTCCTTCTTTGCTGCTTCAGAGACAGCATAAGTATCTGTACTTTCTGAATTGTTTAATCCGGTTGGACTATCTGTAAGCATATCTTTAAATATTTTCCACCAGCTCATCTTAGTTCTCCTATCATGATTTACGAAAATTTAAGTCTGCTTCTATTTTACTATGCACTTCGTCTAGTTCTCTTGTAGCGCTTCTTACTGTCGCCTGCAATGTATTAAAGTCTTCTTTAGTAAGCTGGTTTTTTAACTTTGTTATATCTGTAGAAGTCCTTTCAGTAATTAACTGTCCTTGTCTATTAAACAAAATAGCATAGCCTAAAAGCTTGGCTTCTTCTCTTTTTTTTCTAGTCACTAAATAATCTCACATGTGCCAGCACTGCACGCAAGCTCTTTAGTATTCTCGGTGTTGTCCTCAGTTTCATACTGAGTAATTTTAGACCAGTCAACGTCGTCTGTAGTTACCTTCAGCCATTCTCGATACTCTTTATAAGTTATCTCCTGATAGGGTGCTTGTTTATATGAATGATCTGAGTAGGGAAGGAAAGAAATTCCTGATATATCAGCAAAGTTTTTCTTTACCCAAGTTCCTACTTCCATCCATTCATCCTCCTTAAGGGAGATGGTGACAGAGGGTTTATGTTCACACCACAAATCTTGATACTTTTTCCAAATTTCTAAATGTTCTATAGCTGTAAAATCTTTCCTAGTTAATGCTCCTTTAGGACTCTTCATAGGAAAATAAAAGACATAGGTGTGGTCAGGCTTAGTTATATCGTCTTCATAGTACACACCTGCATCAACCATCATCTTAGCTAGCGGGTCTTTCTTATCCGAGCGGATCGTGCGGAGGTAGTATGGGCTATGTCTAGTGTGAATACCAGAAGCACTATCGACCAGTTGACTTACTGTTCCACTAGGTTTTACGCAGGTTATAGCTGCAGATTGGGGTATACCTAGCTTCTTAGCCCATACTTTATTAACAGAAACTGCTACATCTTTAAGCTTTTCTAAATCTATTTTGCCATTTATCATATCGACATTATCCATAATGCCGGTAAGGGAAACCCCAAGTAAAGATTCTTCTTGTGTATTGTGCTTCCACTTGCTTGTTAAGTATCGGAAGTTAGTTAGTGTTGCTTGCATCGTACCGAGTATAGTGGCTGCTTCAACTTTAATTTGCAGACTATCAAAAGTATCATGGGGCCTAACTACAACTTCTGTTAAGTTACAGAACTGCTTGTTGCGTAAAATAATTTCACTACAGGGATTAGTACCGAAGTCTCCGTACTCTTCTCGTCTGCCGTTCTTAGCTGCCTGTTTAGCTGCGGCCTGTCGATTGAACATACCTCGCTCACCGCTTTTACTTTCATAAAGAGATAACCATTCTCGCATAAAGGAAGCAGTGTCTATTGTATCGGTATAGGCTACAGAGTTATTGGATAAAGCGCGCTGCTGGTTTTCCTGCCACCAAGCTCCCGACTTAGCATTTCGCATACGAGAGTCAGAGAGGTTGCTGAGAGAAAGCAAAGCACTTCTTCGTACTCCCCCCACTACAACCACTTCCGCGATCTTACACATTAAATCATGGCAGTTAAGAGATTCTAGTTTGTTTTGTTTGTTTGTTATTGCGTTTTGAAAAATGTTAATAGTAAAGTCAAATAGTTCCTCTAAAGGAGCGGGACCGCTAGCTCGTCCACCAAAAGTTTTAAGCCTAGCTCCGTATGGTCTTACGTTAGTAACATCCCAAGTAGGAATCTGACCTGCGTATAGTAACGATAGCATTTCTTTGTAGGCTTTAGCCCAACCAATTTTAGAATCAGCTACCTTAATAACTGTATCAGAAGCAAACAGTTCTTCCGGTAAGTCAGGAAGTTGGTTTATATACTGGCGCTCTACACTGAAACCAACACCTGTGCCGCACATTAGTATGTACAGGGTTTCGTCAAAAGCTCTAGGCGTATCGACAGCTAAGTAGCTACAGTTAAAACCTGCTACGTTGTCTTGCTCAAGGGCTTTCCCTGCTGACATCAAAGCCCTCATGCTTGGCATAACGTCTAAAGTAAGAACACCGCTCTCAAGAGTAGTCCGTATTGCAGACCATACAGAAGGTTCTAAGTTATGCTTTTCTTTTAAATGGCTTTCAAAGAAATCAAAGTAACGAGCAACTGTTTCGTCCCAAGTTTCTCTGCGTTGTTTATCTTCGTTCCATCTAGCGTATCGACTAAGGTGTATGAACTGCTGATAATTGGTAGGAAGCCCTACACCATGTATGTTTTTTTCAATCATTTTAAATCCTGTATTATAATCTGGGATGTCGTGTATAAAAGAGATAGGGAGCATACAAAAATAAAAAGAAGAGGTATTAAAGTAGCGTGAAGCTCCACATTAATTTCTAGCATCCCGCGTAGTCCGTAATAAAAAATTTGTGAAAGTACATAAAGCAAACAAAAAGAACTGTAGACTATAGCTAAAAGAGAAACCATTCCCACTACAGAAATATCCAAAGTAAGAAAAAAGTACGTCCCCAAAGTTAATCCAACAATCGGAATCATATACAAAAATCTTAGCATTATTAATGCCTTTCCATATTGTTTTCTTCTAGTGCCATTTGTTGTGCTTCTGTAGCACAGATACGCTTCATTTCTTCTCCGTAAAGAATAACAGCATAGTGAATAAGTTTTTTAATATCTAACAAGTAGCCTTCTTCTTTCTTCTTATAGCGCATAGCATACTTCATAATATTACCAAGACAAAATCCCTCACCATAACCAGAATCAAATATCATATCTGTTGCCTGATACTTTTTATTTTTTGCATAGTGTGCGCTATAAGTATTTTGTATATACAGAGATATGCTTTCTATTGTTTTGTCTTCATCAAATTTGTAGTTCATGCTGTTTCCTGTAAATAATTAATAGCGTCCTGTAAATTTTTTATATTGTCTTTAAACAGTCCAAGTCCTGTGTTACATTTGTGACACAGTAGCCCCCGAACTTTGTTTGTGGTATGACAATGGTCGACATACTCGCCTAAACATTTTTTATAGTTTTTATCGTTTTCATTAACAAAAGTAACTCTACATATTTTACACTTGTTCTTTTGTTCTTTCAACATAAGCTCGTGGTCTGCTACTGTAATACCATACTTTCTTAATCTATCCGCTGCCTTTGTTTTACTTCTGTTTGCAACTTTGTATTTTTTATATTTTTCTACGTTTGCACTGTAGTATTTTTTGTTCGATATAGCTACTTTTTCTTTGTTTGCAGCTCTCCATACTTTATTATAGCTAACTTTACAAAAGCCCATCACTTACTCCTTAAGTTCCGCTGGCAAAGTATCTTCGCTATACCAAGTAAAGTTGTTTGCTTCTGCCCATTCAGCGTGTGTTCTTTTAGTACCGTCTTTTCTTTTCTTTGCTCCGGGCATAGGCGCTGTCGGTTTTTGAAATAAGAATATAAATTCTATTGTGTCAGGCAAAGCTTTTCTAATCCATATATACTTACTGTACTCCGCGTGATCCCAGAACCTTCCCTTTGCTTCTATAAGGAATTTATCTTTTACAAAATCAGGCTCGTAAGTATGTTCTACTACATAAGATACCTTGTCAGTATGGTGACTCCAAGAGCTAAGAGCGCCTTGATGTAACTCGTATTCCCATTTACTATCATACCCTGCAGGTATGTTCTTTTCTCTGGGTCGTGCCTTTCTCGGTGTCCTACGCGGCAACTTCGTCTACCCTCGGAACACGAACAACCTTTGTTAAGTAAGTAAAGCCCTTCGAGTATTTAAAAGTCCTTAGCCCCTTCCCGTTATTAGCGTCGCTATGACACACGTGCTTATGCGCACACCAGCCACACTCACTAGGTAGTTTTAAATTTCCAAAAGCCCCGTCGGGTATAGGAGAGTAACAGCGAGCAGGAGGTGTGTGTTCTTTTAGTTGTTGTCTTAGTGTTTCAATCTTAGCAGGCACATTAGGCTTATCTAAACTCTGTGGTTTAAAAAAACTAAGCTCGCCTGATTCTTTATTGATGGCTAAGAAACCGCCGCCTGTTGTTTGCTCTGCCTCTTCGTATGCTGACAGTTGCGCTAAGTAACCAAAGGAATCTTTATCGGCTAACGTACCATGTGAGAACTTCCTAAAAGCAAAGTTACTGGCGGATTTAATATCCACTACTTCACCGTCTATCTTACAATCCATGTGTCCTTTAATACCACTAACAGTAACTTCTTTTTGTTGGGCTGTTATCTTATGCCCGGATAACTTAACCAAAAACAAAACAACCTCTTCTAATAAATGACCATATAAGAATTTGATTTGGGTAGAAGGACTTACTATGTTTTTCTTAGGGTCTGTTTTCATATCGTACCATAGTTGTCTTTCGGGCCTACCGATATTAGACATACGCAAGTAGGGCTTTTTAACTTCCCTAGGTACAAGCCACTGTCGCATGGCGCTTTTCATTCCTTCCGCAAAAGCATCTAACTCTTCTTCAGAAACCTCTAAAGTTTGGCCTTCGCTTATTTTAGATATTTCTTTGTAGATGTCTTCTACTAACGTGTCTAAAGTTTTAATGGGTTTCACTCCAGTTATCTCCTATTTTATATTCGCCGTCTAAAGGACAAAACATATTTAATGCTGTGGCTGTTTCAGCTAAAGCCTCTACGCCTAGTCTTCCTACGTGGTCTGCGTGCAACGCATGTACTTCCAGTTGCCACTCGTCGTGTATGTTAGCTACAAACTTAGCGTCTAGCTTATGCTGTTTAATCTTATTGTCTAAGAGCACTAGAGCAGTCTTCATAACTATTGCCCCACCTCCCTGCAATAAAGAATTTAAAGAAGAATAAACTTCTCGTATATGTATAGTCCTACCATCTAAAGCTTTTAAGTATTTGTTTTTGTGCGCTCTTTGTTTAACGCTTTCTGTAAGATTTCCAAGTGATGGGAGATTGCGGATAAAACGCTCCCTAAGTGCTGCACCGGCTTTTGAGTTTCCTCCAACCACTCTTCCAATTTTAGCATCTCCGGCTCCGTATATGAGGGCATAGATGAAAGTCTTCGCCTGACTTCGTAGTTCAAGTCCTGCAAGTGCTTGATTTGTAGAGTGAATATCTCCGTTGATGATCTCATTTACATAATCCTCGTTTTGCATATAGTGTGCTAAAACTCTAAGCTCAAGACCAGAAGCGTCTATACCTACTAACTTATATCCTAGGGGTACTGTCCAACACTCCCTGCATTCTTTGCCGTAAGGCTTTCCAGAGCTAGGTGTCTGAGCTACGTTAGGACTTCGGTGTGACATCCTTCCGGTAATAGCTCCGTTAGGTATAACAAAACCATGAACCCTACCGTCTTGAGCCAGCTCTAACCAAGAGCCAACCTGTGCTACTCGTTTCTGCAGCATCATAAACTCTGCAATAAGAGAAGCCTCAGGTATGTTCTTAACTATTGTTAGTGTAGCTTCGTCTACAATAGGTTGCCCTGTAGGAGTAAACTTTTTAGGCTTCCATCCAAAATTAATAAGGTACTCGCCAATTTGTTTGCGGCTAGCTAAGTTAAACTCTACCCACTTCTGCCGCATAAAAGGTTTAAAGTTATTTTTTTCACATAGACTAAGTTCTTCATCAGTTAGTTTGGGGGACTTTGATAAAGCACCGTTTTTGTTAAACTTAGGAGTAACTAATTTATCGTCCACCCACTTAGGCTGAAAGGTTTCGTGTACTTCTTTTTCAAGCGAAGCCATCTTAGACTTTAGTTTAGCAGATAGGAGAGTGGCTTTCTTTTCGTCAAGCATAAAGCCCGTCAACTCTTGCTCTTTCATTATCCAAGCTACTGCATGTTCTAAGTCTACAGATTCTTGACTAAAGTTTTTTAGATCCCCTAGTAGTTTATAGTACATGTCTGCATTTAGTTCTACATCTTGAATACAGTAAGCGCCCATTTCTTCGGTGTATTCTTCCCAACTATCAGGCTGTACTGCTTTTCTTTTAGAGGCATCATTAGGATATAGGAGGTAGCCCCAGTTGCTTAAGCTGTGACCTCCGGTAAGAACGGGATTAACTAAACGAGATATTACTAACGTGTCTTCAACGTGGTTAGTTAAACGCACATCAAAATGTTTTTTAATTACAGGTATATCAAAGCCTATAATATTGTGACCTATTAAAACATCAGCGCTTTCTAATATGTCTACAGCCTTTTGCAATCTGTCAGGAGGAAATAACTTAGGCTCTTCACCAATAACTTTAGTTACGATGCAGTGTATTTTATTCCCTTCTAGCCCGTCTGTTTCTACATCAAAAAGTACTTTTTTAAAACGGTGATGTGCTATCTTGTTTGGAGAAATCAATATCTGTTTCATAAAGCCTTCCTGTGTTTGAGTTGTATTTTAAACTACAAGCTAATCCCGTATCTCCTGTGTACCTAGATTTTAAAACCCTTACCTTAGTTGTGTTAGCTTCTTCTGGATCATCAGCCTGTTGGTTTCTTTCTAAAGCTATCACACAATCTGACAATTGTGAAATTCCTTGTGAGCCTTTAAGGTGAGAAAGAGATACTTCTACACCCTGCTCATGCCCCTTGTCTCCAGCAGCCCTTCTAAGATGTGATACTAATATCATACCTACGCCAGTCTCTTCTACTAAAGAACGGAGCCGTGTCATTAGATTGTCTATGCCGCGCCTTTCGTCTCCTTCTGTCATCACATTAATAAGCATGTGCAGGTGGTCAACTACAACCCACTCACACTGGCATCCTATTATAATATATCTAAGCTTAGAGAAAATTTCATCAACATCAGTAGCACCTAAATGTGAATGAATAAATACTCTATCTTTTTCAATAACATTATTAAACAAGGACACCAATTGTTCCTCGCTGTACGCACTTCTTTTCTCAGATAACTCTAGGCGGTCGTTAGCTTCTATAGCCACAATACCATCTGCTGTACGCAACCAACTTTCTTCAAGAGCTATAACTCCAACATTGTCTGTTGTGTTTTTAATAAGCCAGTGTTCAAGCTCTCTTGTTACACTAGACTTACCAAGTCCCGTGCCTCCTGTAAGCGTAACTAATTCTCCTTTACGCATACCGTATAGTTTTTTGTTAAGTCCGTCCCAAGGATAGGGTATGCTTTTTTTATCTTCTCGGTTAAGCCAATCATCTAGTTTGCTAGAGAGTTCTATAATTCCCGAAGGAGTATAGGTCTTAGCTTCCCACCAAGATTTAGTAAACTCTTCAAACTTTCCCTGCTTCAGCATATCGTTAGCGTCTTTAAAGCCTGTAGGAAAAGACAGTATCTTAGTTTTGTTGGGCTTCAGTATGCGGGCTACCTTCCGTGCCGCGTCTTGCCCTGCTGTATCGTTATCAAAAGCAAGCACTACATTATCGTATGCTTCTACAAACTCAATGCTCTCTCGTATATCTTTAACCGCAGAAGCACTGCCGCGCTTAAGAGAAACTACCGCCCACTTGCCCCCAAACATTTCATGTACTGCCATAGCGTCGCACTCACCCTCAGTGATTGTGAGATACTTGCCGCCTGTGTTTCTATAGAGTTGCTCACCAAACAAACCTGTGCCTTCAAAGCTGCCCGCTGAGTAAAAATTCTTAGTGCTTACTTCTCTTGTTTTTGTAGCAGCAACTTCGTTGTTGTTAAAGTAAGGGTATATATGCTTGTTGGGGCTGGAAAGAACTCCAAAAGCTTTGGCTGTTTTAAGACTAATCTTCCTATCGTCTAAAGAATTATAAGATCCTTTGTAGGAGTTTAAGAAACTGTTAGTGTCAGTAGCTAATGTACTGATGGGCCTATGCTCTTTGTTATTAGATGCAGCGTCGGTTCTTTTTTCACATCCAAAACAATAAGTATGTCCGTCCGTATATAAACTGTTGTTGTCTTTGCTCCCACAAGAAGGACAAGGGATGTGTTTTACAAATGTATTTTCTTTTGTATTCAAGGTATTTCTCCGGCCGCTTTTAATAAAAGGCTAGACACTCCTTTTTTTAGTAAGGAATGCCTAGCCATGTAAACGCATTTCTAATTATTAGATTTTTCTATGCTGTCCTCATCAGCTTCAACTTCAATTTCTTTATCGTCCGAAGGACTAACGTCATCAGATAAACCATCAACAGCCGGTAAATTACTTTTGTTAAAGACATTAATAAGTATACCGGAAAAGAAATTAATGCTTGCCTGATTCTCTCCTAAGTCTAAAGTAAGCTCTGACTTATCGGCGATTAATTTTTTTAGTCTATTGAATATACCTTGTGATTCCGCAGGTAAATCTTCTGCTGAAATTTGCACACCATTAATAACAATGAAAGGTTTATTAACTTCCTCTTTAGTCATAATTAAAAAGCTCCTTCGTCGTACATGCCCACACCATCAGGCTCATTGTATTCTACTAAATCAAGCAATTGTATAGCACGCAAGTCTCGTCCTTTGCCTGAGTTGTCGTTATAGTTCCAAACATATTCGCTGTATTGTACCTTCACTAAAGAACCGTTACCTATTTTTGGCAGGGTGTCTACTCGTTTGCGTTCCTCATCAACAAGAGTGGGCCTAGTATTTTGACCTCCGCCTTTACGATTCACATTTCTTTTAAAGTTTACAAACCTCCCGTAGTCTTTTTCTTTAATAGTATGCCCTCGATTCTCAAAATCAGAAAGGGTTTCATCGTCCAATACTAAATTAATTTCCCAACGATCATCGAAGGTTGTGTTAGGTGTAACTACATTAGCATAGTAAGCATGGCCTGTGACCTCACCGACACCTGTTGCTGCGTTAAATGTATTTTTTTCTGACATCACTATTTTCCTCTCTCTTCTATGTTACTTGTAAATTAAATTTCATGTTACAGCCGTACATTATTCCGTCAGTAGAAACAAAGTCTAACTTAGAAACATGTTTATGTATAGTCTTATCGAGTACCTCTGGAGCCTTTGGATTACTGTACACTCTTAGGTCGGAAGCCTTTCCATCTACTATATTAAAAAGGGCAGAAACGCTATAGCTAGCTTTTTTTGTTAGCCTATTTACTGCACGCTGAATAGCTCTAGTACTGGGCTTGCTTCCTTGTTTTAAAACATAAGAACATTCTGATTTAGGGCCTGACGGGTCGCCAAAAAGTTCACTAACTACATCAGATGCTTCAGGCTTGCTTTCAACAATTTCTTTTTTAGGAGAACTTACTACAAGTGGTTCAGGTACTATAGGTTCAGGCGCTACAGGCTTTGTAGTTTGTACACTTTCTAGTACAGGCCCTTTAGAATTAGTCCAGTGTTTATGAAGCACTTCAGAGTGCTCTACTAATTTTTTATTTGCAATCCTAACCTCATTTAATAATGACGAAACCTCTGCACTAAGAAAAGAAAGCATCGTTTCCATACTCTTATTACTTTTTTGAATAAGCGTATCTGTAGTGTGAAGACCTTCCAGCTCCTTAGAAAAAGTCCTTGCGAATGCAGCATTACTTTCAACCTGAGACTCTAAAGGGTTTATTACTCCCGTATGAAAGCTATCTATAGACTGGTTTAATACCTCGAAAGACACTGCATTTTTACTCTCACTTTGCAATGTCGTTAGAGTATTTTCAAGATTTCTAACTTGTCTTTGCGTACTTTTTTCATATGCTTCTATCTGCTGTTGACCACGATAATCAACAAAGGCAGACATACCCCCAGCAATTAGTAAAACAATCAGTACTTTTACAAAATTATTCTTAAACATAATATGCTCCAGTTGTCCGAAGGACTAACGCCCTTTAATTATAATATCCATTTCAACGCTTCCTTATTTTTCTTTCTCCAGTCTTCATAATAGAATGACAACTCTGAGAAGGAAGCAATACAAGGATTCTTCTTTAAGGTTTTCATTATCCATTTCGGTGTCATAAAGGAAAGACGAATAGTACCTTTAGTTGCATAGTAATCTTCCGTAGGGGCTAAATCATCTATGTTGTCTATAAAGACACGTTCTCCTTCTTCTTCACTTAAGAGTGTCTTTAACCACTCTACCCGAAAAGGTTTTACTTTTCTTCTTAAGGCTTTCACCTTCTTTTGATTCATATATCTGTGCCCTTCATAGCTCTATAGCGAGTTTATAGTACAAAATAGAAAATGTCAAGAAGCAATCTTCTTATTTTTGTAAGGCTGAAGATACACATCTAAGCGTGGTGCGTCTTCAAGACGACACTCGCTCCAAGGTCTCCGTAGATCTCCTGTCTTATACTTATAGGCATTAGGGTTGTTCTTTCCAAACCTTCCATGACACTTGACATAAAACTTTTGGTCTACATGCAGGTTTAAAAAAGAAATCATTTTTCTAAATCTGATAAGAGCGTGCTCTTCTAGATCGTTGCCTTTATTTACAGTCATGATGTATCGGTTGGTTCTGGTCTTCATCTTTACTTACTCCGTAAGTGTAGTAGTGTACTAGTACATTAATACGTTAGTGCATTAGTGCATTAGTACGTTAGTGTTTTAACTTCGGTTATCATTCCTTTAGGGATAAACATTTTAGCAGACATACCATAGGATTCCTTTTCGTAAAGGTCTGTTGCTAACACATACCCGTACTTATTCTTGCAAATTAAAAAGCCTATTGTTTTCCTGTAGACAGGTTTTGTTTTCGTTGCTTCTTCTAATGTAAAATCGTCTGTTTCAATAAACGCATCGCCCCAACTTACACATACAACTTTGTAGATTTTGCGGGGCTTGCGCTTACTCAACTCCATTCTTCGAGGCTCCTTTTAAAGTCTAACATATAAGGGACTGTGAGATCATCAACAAGCAAAGCCGCCTGTTGTCGCTCGGCATCGCTGGCGCTATCGTTTAACAAACAGCGTTTAATATAGTCGAGCATTTCTAACTCGCTCACTCGTACTCTTCCGGCGATCCCGGCTCGTAACCCCAGTCCTTGCGTGAATATTGTTCATCAAAGCCTTTGTAATAATTAAGAATTTCCTCTTTTGTCATATCTTCTTCATACACCGGGGTAGCTGCATAAGTAACGCCTCGCATCGCATCGTATTTCTTTCGGTCTTGAAAGTAATGAGGGTGCGCGGGTCGCCCATAATATGCGTCCGCTGATCCCCGGTCTTCAGGAGTTCCGTGGGCTTCTAACGGTGAAAGTTTCTGCTTTCTCATTTTTAATTTACTCCTTCTATTTCAAAATCATAAAACTGCATAACATGTTCGGCGTGGTGTAACCACAAAGCACCAAAGCGATTCTCCATATACTCTACAGCTTCATCATATCCACCGGGCACACGCTCACTAAACGCCCTAAGAAGCTCTTCACGCTCTTCGATGTCGTTGTCTAGCCTAACCATTTAATTGAAATCCAATTCGCTTAAAAGCTCTTCAGGGCCTTCTGAGATGGAGACAAGAACGCTTTGGCGGGTAATCTTCTTATTCCGCTCCCGTTCTCTGAACAATTCAGCTTCCTCGGTTTGGCGCTGGCATTCTTCAAGAATTACTCTGTGGAACTCATCTGAAAATGAATATGACATCTTAGTTCTCCATGTTAAAATCTGTTGAAATTACGATGTGGAATTCTCGTTTGCTCTTTTGTTTCGCGGTCCTCGAATATATCTGTGTTTGCCTCTGAGAAGACATACTTGTAGGCTTGTTTCTCCAGCCCCTGCCGTTTCGCGTTTGCGTAAACTCTTTTCGTGTTCGCTAATATGTGCATCTTTTTCCCATTCATAGTTAATAAATTCTTCCCAGCGATAATAGGCTCGTCGTTCGTTGCAATAGAACCAGCCACAGTATACCGTTACTTCTTCCATGTGAAAGGCTTGCGCTTGCTCATTTCAAGGGCGTAGGCGATCGCGTTCTCGGCTGCTTGTTTATTTAAAATATGCGTCGGATGCCACGTATTGTTTTCCTTATCAAATACTTCGACCTCCACTTCTGGTTCTTCAAATAAAGTATGTTTATAGACATCTACAATTTCTGCGTCGCTCAAGTCTGAAATTGAATCGAGTGCATACTCAAACAATTTTTTAGAAGACATCATTTGCAAATGCTCGACATGTTCTTGCGCGAGCGCGTTTCTCATTTCTGAAATGGTCACTTTTAATCACCTCAATTTTAAGAGTTTAAGTCCATCAATATATATTCACCGTTCGCTATTTTTCTCTTTGTTTCTGCTGTCTTTTCACCTAGGAATTTATTTCTGTACTTGCTGGTGGTTACGGAGTAATCCCAGAAATGCGCATCAAGATATACTTTATCCTGCGAGCGCTTAACAATGGTGCTGTTGTAGCTTTGAAAAAATTCATTGCCGTTATCGTCTGTAATTACGAATTGATTAGCGATTGTATTTCCGCGGCTGCTTGTCATGTTTGATATGTTCATTTGATTGCCTCAAGTAAGATTAATAGAATACCTGCAAAAGAAAGACTTGCGGTTATAAACAGTAAAATATCCATTTTTAACTCCCGTCAACAAGTGGAAGCAACTTATTTTGCAAATTTTTGCTAGTGTTCCAAATTTTAGAAGACCATTGGCGGGTCATTTTTTTCCCTTTTTCCCATTCAAACCCAATAGCACTTTCTGCTATACGAGGGTAAACGTCACAAGTGGCAATATCAATAACAGCCCATCTTTCCCATTCGTTTAACAGCTCGTCCGATGTTAATTTAGAAATTAATCCCGGTAACCATTTGTTATAAAGGTTAAAAGCTGTTTTATAATCAATATTAATAGAGTGGGTTAAAGCATCGGCCATTGCGTCGGGAACATCTAACCGATGTTGGATTATTTCTTTTTCGAGGGTAGTTAAATTCATTTGATTGCTCCAATAATAATTAGGTAACTCTAAAAATTAACCCGTTAAGCATCTTTACATTTGCAAAAAATTCTCGTCCGATTCCTGTAATGTGCGGGCGATTAGCACCTGTCAAAATTCCGTTTTCTTCATACTCAGAACCGAATAAACTTGTTTCTATATAGTCTAAAGGTTGGCCTACATTTTCTTTCAATTCTTTTTTGGATTTATAATTAAATATTAACATTATTTATTTCTCCAGTAATGACCGTATAATTACGGTATAACTAAGACTACCATATCTACAGATGGATCTGCTAACTTATAGTTATATACATATAACTTTATGATCTAGATATTGCTTGTATCTTTGGGGTTTATTGTGTGAGTCTTAGTACTCAATAAGAGGAGATAAAAAAGGAGAAAATTAAATATTGTAATGATTTCGATTCTCAATCGTTTACTCTTTGAAAGAAACAATCACTTAATAAATCGAGGACTAGAACAATGGATGAACTGCAACAGAAATTTAACCGCAACCCAATGACATATGCGACCGGACTAATTCGAGGTCACAGTGATTTAGAAATCTCAGATTGGATTGACAAAGAAGGATCGGTTGATTTGGATCGCCTGACTAGCGAAGATATCGCCGTTGCTCGAAGATTCTTCGAGGTATTTAAAGTTATGAACGTTTTGGTGAGTAGAGAGCCTCTCTAAGCTCTAAAAAACCACAGGAGATACCTAGCACGCGCGTCAGCGATTACCAACCCGCATAGCCCTATTCAGGGCTTTAAACTTTATATAATTTTGAAAAAAAATAGATAGATAATTACATTCTGCTAAACAGTCTTGAAAGGGC
>Ga0209384_1000279_pt1 | contig 35248 bp, 36 predicted proteins | sample CoawatmetaG05DNA_FD_187511 | JGI IMG/M metagenome (GOLD analysis project Ga0209384, IMG submission 187511) | Marine microbial communities from the West Antarctic Peninsula - Coastal water metaG058-DNA (SPAdes) (version 2) | ecosystem: Environmental > Aquatic > Marine > Coastal ... | reverse complement strand
TGGAATTATTTGATGAAGTAATTGCTAATTTTAAACGTTTTCACCCAAACCCATCAGAGGTACAATGTTCTGATCCCCAAGAAGAACCTGATTTTATTAAACCACATTTTGGCTTGCGCTTATTCCCAGTATGGCACGTAGGAACCGATTACCTACATGAAATTGGCAAGAATTGGTATAATTATTTAGTAGATAATGGTGTAGAATTTCATTGGGAACGTAAAGTAACTGACATTGATTTTGAAAACCAAACATTAACTAAAGCAGCCTACCCACATGCATATGATTATGTAGATACAATATCATATGATAAACTTATATTTGGGGTAGGCAAATCAGGTATTGATTTTGGCAAACAATTAGCAGAAAAATACGAATTACCTACAGAACCTAAATCAGTTCAAATTGGTGTTAGATTTGAAGCACCACAACATCACTTTCAAAAATTAATTGATGTTTCATATGATTTTAAACTATATCAAAAGTTTGAAGAAAAAGGTGTATCACTTCGCTCATTCTGTACTAATAATAATGCTGCTTATGTAGCTGTTGAAGACACATATGGCAACCATAGTTACAATGGACATGCTAAAAAGGATGAATCATATCGTAATGATATGACTAATTTTGGTATTTTAATGGAAATTAAAAATATTGATAAACCTTTTGATTGGTCAAGAGAAGCAGTTAAAAAACTCCAAATAAACGAAACAGGTACATATTTTTCTCCTAGCAAAAGAATACCATCTAAAACATCTGAAGGTGAGTATGTTAAATGTGTTGTAGTAGATAATATGGATTCTTTGTATGATGCCTTAGGTGATTATGCTTTACATATTGAATCCTTCATTGAAGATATGAAAAAAGTATTTCCAACATTAGGTAATGATTGGGGTATTTATATGCCTGAAGTAAAATATCTATCACCTGAGCCTTTAGTTAATTATGATAATCTAAGTTTAACTAGGTTCCCTAACATTCATTTCGTAGGTGATGCTCTATCAGCAAGAGGAATTACAGTTTCAGGAGCACAAGGTACTTATGTAGCAGAATCAATTTTAAAATAAAATGGATAAAAAAGAAGAAAAAAGGTTAAAAGAAGCCCAAGAAATAGAAAAGCAAAATAAAGCAAGAGGTAAGGAAGATTTTCCTAAAACAAAGCGTCTAAAAACTCCTGATGGCACTATAGTATACTATTGGGATAATAAACTTCACAATTGGGAAGGACCAGCTCTTATACCAGAAGGCAATAATAGGTTAAGAGAGTACTATATATATGGTGTAAAATATACACAAGAAGATTGGAAAGAAGCTAAACGTAGTGGTAAAGGGTTACCATGGTTTAAAGACCCCAAACAAACAGCAAGACAAGCGGGATAATGAAAATAGGATTATGTGGAACAATGAGTGTAGGAAAAACTACACTAGTCAATGCACTTAAAGAAATACCGGAATTTAAGGATTATAAATTTGCTACAGAACGTAGTAAATACCTTAATTCATTAGGTATTCCTTTAAATTATAAAACAACAATTGAGGGGCAAACAATTTTTTTAGCAGAAAGAGTTACAGAACTAATGCAGGAAAATATTATAACAGACAGAACTATTATTGATGTAATGGCTTTTACTGAATGTGCTACCCATACAAGTATTATTGATGCTGATGCTTTTATTGATTATTCACAAAGATTTATTTCCCAATATGATTATATATTCTATATTTCTCCTGAAGGGATTGGGATTAAAGATAATGGTATTAGAGAAACAGACGCTATGTATAGAAAAAAAATAGATGAGTCTATTCAAAGGTTATTATTAAAACATAGACCTTACTCATATACCCTTAAAGGTTCTACTGAAGAACGAATCAAACAAATATTAAAAATTATAAATTAAAAAAAATGAAATTATGGAAATGGATTTTAGGCGTATTAGCCCTCCTAGGAGGGGCAGCGGCCGTAGCTACTACACAAAGTAGAAGAAAAAAAGAATACGACAAAAGAGTCAAGGATAACAATGATAAGATCAAAGAAGTTAAGACTAAGACCAAAGAAGCAACAACAAAGAAAGCTGCCGCGAAAGCAGATTTATCTAATGCGAAGAAGAAAACAACGCACACTAAATCAAAAGTTAAAAACACTAATAGTACTAAAAATACTACTCGTAACTTTAAACAAAAATATAGAGCTAAAAAATGAAGTACATACTAACTACACTACTACTATGTGTATCTAGTTTTTGTTTTTCACAAGATACTCTTCAAATTCCCTCAGGGGAACTTGAGGAGTTTTTCTTGGCTTTAGATACACTTGAAACACAGGATTCAATTAAGACTATTTTAATTGAACACCTTGAACATGAAATTTTACTTTATGGGATGTTAGCAGATCAAGATAGTCTCATTATTTCTTACAAAGACCAAGAAATTACTTTATTAAACGAACAGATAGAACTACATCTAGATCGCCTAAACCAAGTTGATAAGTGGTATAAAAAGCCGTGGGTGGGTGTTGTGGGGGGTGTTGCAGGTACAATAGTTTTAATACATGCTATCAACTATACACTTCCTCAATAATCTTTATATATTTATTGCTGTTAACAATATTTATACGTAATGAATAAAACTGAAATTAAGCAGATTATACTTGAAGAAATTGATTCTGCATTAGAAGAAATGAATATGTCGCCTGAAATGATGGCGGCTGACTCACGTCCCGAAGAGGATGATTTTGCCTTTGATAAAATGGATGGCGAAATGTATGACGATGATCTAGATCCCATGGAAGAAATGGCTCGTACATCTAATATTTTTAAACTTAAAGATGGTGCTGGCCTTAAGGAAGTCATGCAGTTTATGCAACGCGTAAATGATGTCCTAAAAACATACAAATCACCAGGCCAAAAGCGTCCTAAAAAGCGTTTTACACCAGAAGAAATGAAAGCACTTGCAACAGCAATGCTTAAGCCTGAAGGCTTTACTTCAAAAGACATTATAGCGGCTACTTCATACACAAGTCCAGCCCAAGCAAATAAATTCTTAGCAGCACTTGAACAAAAAGGTTTAATTACCATAACTTCAATCCTTAAAAAGACTTTAGTACCAGATCGTGATCCAAATGCTCCTGAAACAAGAGGAAGAAAAGCACAATCAGCTGAATTCGATATGGATGATGACCCAACAGGAATGGATTTTGGAGATTTTGATAATTTAGACTTAAGTGATCCAACATCACTATATGAAGAAACTATCACTGGAGAGTATGAAGGTAAACCAGTAAAATTTAAACTAAAAGATATAGAAGGCATTGATGATATTCTCAATCGTTCTAAGGGAGCAAAAGACTTCGTTAATAAATTAGCTATGGCTGTTACTGATGAAACTTCCTCTCTATCAAAAGAAGATACTAAAAAAGTCATTTTATTTTATAAAAATAAAAATAAAGAATTAAAAGAAAACAACAATATGTCAAATAACCTAACAAAACACATTCGTCAACAAATTTTAGAGGCGAAAAACCCACTAGCTGCTAAGCTTAAAGAAATTGAAGCCCAGGGTACTATTGCAGCCCTTGAAAGCAAATTAGCCGCTGTTCAAGAAATAATTGAAGAAACAAACGAACGCCTAACCCGCATTGATGAAGACAGTGAATTCACTGAAATGATGGATAAAGGTGCTGTTAAAGGAGTTCGTAAGCAACTTAAAGAACTTGAAAGAGCACATGCTAAAATTCAAAAAGAATACGATAAGGCTGTAAGTAAATCTAAAGGCGGAGCTAAAAAAGAAGTAGTAGATGAAGATAATGACGTAGATCCTACTATGTCTGCTGATGAAATTGCTGAAGACAATTTTGACAATGCTGTTGATGAAGTTGAATTAGAAGAAGATAACATGCGATTTGAAGGCCTTAATGGAGTTCATGATTTAAGACCTATGGTTACTATGAATGAATCTACACTTCGTATGCAAAAGCTAGCTGGTTTAATTACTGAAAGCGATATAAAGAAAAAATAATTAAGTAATAACAATATTAAAATTAAGGGGACCAATAGGTCCCCTTTCTTGTTAGTATGTATATACGATGGCAGATATAAAATCAATCATTAAACAAGAGTTTGTTAAATCAGCAAGCGATCCTGTTTACTTTATGAAAAAATATTGTTGGATTCAACACCCAACAAGAGGTAGAACACAATTCAACCTCTACCCCTTTCAAGAAAAGTTATTAGGACTATTAAATAAACACGATAAGTCAGTAATTTTAAAGTCCCGCCAGCTAGGTATTTCGACACTTTCAGCAGGCATAGCTCTACACATGATGCTATTCCAAAAGGATAAAAATATCCTTGTCATTGCTACAAAACAAGAAACAGCAAAAAATCTAGTAACTAAGGTACGATTTATGTACGATCAACTACCAAGTTGGTTAAAACTACCGGCAGTTGAAAACAATCGCCTATCAATACGACTAAAAAATGGCTCACAAATTAAGGCAGTTTCAGCTGCTGGTGATGCAGGTAGATCAGAAGCTATTTCTCTACTGATTATTGATGAGGCAGCCTTTATTGAAGGCAACCGAATAGAAGATATTTGGGGATCAGCTCAACAAACCCTAGCTACTGGTGGTAGAGCGATTATATTATCTACACCAAATGGCACGGGTAACTGGTTTCATAGAATGTGGGCTAAAGCCCAAGATGGTTCTAGTGGATTTACCCCCATTAGACTACCATGGACTGTACACCCTGAGAGATCTCAAACATGGAGAGATAAACAAGATGATGAGTTAGGGGATAGAATGGCTGCCCAAGAGTGTGATTGTGATTTTACAACCTCCGGAGCTACTGTATTTCCACCTGAAGTCTTAAGTTACATAGAAAAATCAACTCTTAAAGAACCACTTGAAAAAAGGGGAATGGGCCAAAATCTATGGGTTTGGGAATACCCCGACTATTCAAGACAATATATGGTTGTAGCAGACGTAGCAAGAGGAGACGCAAAAGACTACTCGGCGTTTCATGTTATAGATATTGAAACATGCACCCAAGTAGCTGAATTTAAGGGCCAAGTTCCCACTAAAGATTTTGGCCGAATTTTATTCACCATAGCTACAGAATATAATAAGGCATTATTAGTAATAGAAAATGCAAACATTGGGTGGGCGACAATTCAAGAAGTAATAGATATGGGATATGAAAATTTATATTACAGTCCTAAAGATGAAAAATTCGCTAGAGACGCTGAATCTTATATTGCTAAAGGGTATGACATAGTAGATAAATCAAAAATGGTAGCTGGATTTACTATGTCTATGAGAACCCGTCCCTTAACTATTGCTAAATTAGATGCATATGTTAAAGAAAATAGTATTCAAATCCAATCCCAACGCACACTAGATGAGCTGCGTACTTTCGTGTGGAAAAACGGCAGACCAGAAGCCCAGACGGGGTACAACGATGATTTAATAATGTCGCTAGCAACTGCATGTTATGTGCGGGATACTGCACTCAAATTTGCACAACATGGGGTAGACCTAACAAGAGCTATGTTAGATAATACTACTAAAACTTCATACAACCCCGTATTTTCCCCTAAAATGGGCAATGACCCACAAAAATCATATAAAATGACTGTAGGAAACAAAGATGAGGATATTTCTTGGCTTCTAGGTTAGATATTTATACATAACAATAAACAATTAATATGGCAGATACAAGCTTATTTACACGATTACGGAGGTTATTTTCAACAGATGTTGTTATACGAAACGTTGGAGGTAATCAACTCAAAATTATGGATGCAGATCGCATCCAAAAATATGGCAATTTAGAATCAAACTCTCTTTATGACAGATTTACTAGATTACATAGACCGGTAGGCTCTTCACTTCAATACAACCCTACACTTAACTACTCTTCTATGCGACTTCAGTTGTATAGTGATTATGAGGCAATGGATTATGATTCCTTAATTGCACCAGCCCTTGATATTATTTCTGAAGAGGCAACTCTTAAAAATGAGTATGGAGATGTTTTAATGATTAAATCATCCAATGAAAATGTAAAAAGAGTACTCCATAATTTATTTTATGATGTATTAAATATTGAATTTAATCTACCATCTTGGGTTCGCCAAATGTGTAAATATGGTGATTTTTATCTACACCTACAAATATCTGAAAAGTTTGGTATTTATAATGTTTTACCACTTTCAGTTTATCAAGTAGTAAGAGAGGAAGGAACAGATCCAGAGAATCCAAGTTATGTTCAATTTATATTAGACCCTAATGGATTATCTCAAAGTAACACTTATAGTGCTCGTAGGAGTGATCAAATGAAGCTTGAAAACTATGAGGTAGCACACTTTAGACTCCTCTCAGATGCTTCTTATCTCCCTTATGGTAGATCATATCTTGAACCGGCCCGTAAAGTATTTAAGCAACTTATATTAATGGAGGATGCGATGCTTATTCATAGGATTATGCGTGCACCTGAAAAAAGAGTTTTCTATATGAATGTAGGTGGGATTCCACCTAATGAAATTGATGCTTATATGGAAAAGACGGTTGCTAAAATGAAAAAAACTCCATATATTGACCAAGCTACTGGAGATTATAACTTAAAATTTAATATCCAAAATATGACGGAGGATTTTTATATCCCCGTTAGAGGTAATGATACATCAACTAAAATTGATACTACAAAAGGACTTGATTATGATGGTATAACTGATATTGAATACTTAAAGAATAGAATGTTAGCGGCTCTTAAAATCCCTAAAGCATTCTTAGGATATGATGAAAATCTTGAAGGTAAATCATCAATAGCAGCTCTAGATATTCGCTTTGCGCGCACAATTGAACGTCTTCAAAGAACAATAGTATCTGAATTACAAAAAATAGCCTTAGTACATCTATATACCCAAGGATTTACAGATGCAGATTTAGTTGATTTTGAACTACAACTAACAGGTCCTTCAATTATATTTGAACAGGAAAAAGTAGAACTATATAAGTCAAAAGTTGAACTGGCTAATAATATTACAGATAAAAAGATACTTTCATCTGATTTTATTTACAAAAACATATTTAATCTATCTGACCAAGAAATGGATCATGAAAGAAATCAAGCACTTGATGATGCTGCTCATATTTTCCGCGTTAACCAAATAGAAAACGAAGGTAATGACCCTATTGAATCTGGTGAATCATATGGTACACCCCATGATTTAGCAGGTTTATATTCTACTAAAAGAGACAAAACTATAAAAGATGTACCTGATGGGTATGATGAAGAAGGACCAGGCAGACCCGCTATTAAACTAAGTAGATATGGAACTGATCAAGCTAATATGGGTAGAGATCCTTTAGGTAAAGCGGGCTTAAAAGCTGATGATAGCCCTAAAAGAACTAATGATGTTTCTACATTTTCTGTTACAGAAAATTCTAGATTATTAAAAAAATTATCATTAACTCGTTTAAAAGGTAAACAACTTATAAATGAGGATGATAATCCTTCCCTATTAGATGAAAAAAATATAATAGATGAGTGATTCTCAGAAACTTTCATATATTTATATAGGAATAAAATTATTCATTCATGAAACCTAAGCACTCCAAGTACAAAAATACTGGGATACTATTTGAATTACTAACTAGACAAATTACGTCTGAAACAATTTCAAATACACCCCCTAAGTCTGTAGGTATTTTAAGAAAGTTTTTTGGACAAAGATCTACTCTCTTAAAAGAATATCAAATATACCATGCTTTATTAAATAAAAAATTTAATAAAGATGCTAATGCAAATGTTCTTATAGAAACATTAATTAATGCCCATTCAAAGTTAAATAAAACAAACCTTAGAAGAGAAAGATATAACTTAGTTCGTGAGATTAAGGAAAACTATAATTTAGAAGAATTTTTTAAAGCACAGATTCCTAATTATAAAATATATGCTAGTGTATTTCATTTACTTGAAAGCCAAGACGCTAATCCTTTATCAATAGTAAACTCTAAAGTATCTATTTTAGAACATATTACAAATAAAGTTCTTCCTAATAAACCTAAAAAGGAAATGGTTATGGAAGAATATGAAAAGTTTGATAAAGAAACTAGAGCATTAACCTATAAAATGTTAATGGAAAAGTTTAATGATAAATATATTGGCTTAGCTGATAATCAAAAAATCTTACTTAAGGAATATGTTTATAATGTTTCTAATAACCCTAAACTAAAATCTTTTATTAATAAAGAAATTAAAACGGTAAAAAGCCAACTAGTTGAGTTATCTCAAAATGTCGATCAGATTACTAAAATTAAATTAAATGAAATTGTTAGTTTAATTAAACCTCTTTGTAAAAAATCTTCGGTCCACGATGATAATGTCGTTAATCTTTTAAATTATTATGAATTGGTTAATGAATTAAATAATACTACACAATGAAGATAGACGAGCTTAGAACCCTTATTAGGGAACTTATTAAATCTACACTATCCGAAACGTCATCTACTGGGGCAGGATCATCTATATCTACAGGTAATTCTGAAGCATATGCTACCCCATATGCATTTAAAAAGAAAAAGAAAAAGTAAGTTATGGCAAAATCAATGAATATAAGCCAATATAGAAGCGGTGATGAAGTATCACGCCCAGGAGTGCATGCTAAAACTAAACATAGCAACCACAAAGGCTCTAAACATTATAAAAAATTAAATAGAGGACAAGGACGATGAAACAATTACTTACAGAACATATCCCATTTCAAGTAGATAAACTCCTAGTTGAGCAATCTATTAAAAATAATTCTCCTCTTAGAGTTAAAGGTATCATCCAACGAGCAGGTGTTGAAAACCATAATGGCCGTATTTATGAGCAAGATATTTTAGAAAGAGAAATTAAAAAGTATATTGAGGGTCCTGTAAAAGAAAAAAGAGCATTAGGTGAATTAGATCACCCAGATTCTGCTGTAATTAACCTTAATAATGTTTCACATAATATAGTAGAAGTTTCTATGAATGGGGGTGATGTTCACGGTGTAATAGAAATATTAACTACTCCATCAGGTAATATCCTTAAAGAATTATTCCGTTGTGGTGTTACAGTTGGTATTTCATCTAGGGGCATGGGCTCCGTAGAAGAAAACTCAGAGGGGGTTTTAATGGTTCAAGAAGATTTTGATCTCCTTTGCTTTGATATGGTTTCTACACCATCAACCCCAGGTGCTTATATGTCTCCCATGATGGAAGGAGTATCTACCCCAACAATTAATTATAATAAAGTCCATAATATTATTAGAGATATTATTTGTGACAACACAGGAGTGTGTAAGTGTTAATCTTTATTAAAGTAAGCCTTTAAGAAATTGTAGGCAAAAACAAAAGCCATAAAGGGCCATAAGCCAATCATGATAAGCCTTTCTGAATTATCAATTTTAAAGTCAAACTTACGGATAGCTAATTCTAGCAAAAATCCGACAACTACTCCTACTAATAAGTAAGATGCTATTAGGGTAATGTAAGGGTATGTAAACATAGTTTTTTATTTACCCCAATATACGAATAAATTTTTGGTTTCCAAAATGCCTCAATATTTATTTAGGATAACATACACTATCTTAATATAGTGTCCCTGGATTTTAAAAACAAATCCCATTAGAGATCCAATATCTCTATTTCCTGTATACAATTTACTGGATTACCCATTTAAACAAACAACAAAATGGCTAAAGAATTATTAAAAGAGGCAATTGCTGACGCAAAAGCCGTTAGAGAAGTTGCTCTGCAAAACGCTAAAATGGCGTTGGAGGAAGCATTCGACTCTAAGATTAAAAACATGCTCTCTGCTAAATTAGCAGAAGAAATTGAAGAAGATGTTGAACTTGAAGAAACTTATATGGAAGACGAAAAAGAAAAAACGTCTGAAGCTATGAATTATGACGAGGACGACAAAGTTGATGAAATGAGCTACGGTGAAGACGATCAAGTTGACGAAGAAATTAACCTTGATGAACTTATGGCTGAATTAGAAGAAACTTCTTATGAAGAGGACGATGATGGCAATAAGGGAATGAGGGAAGATGATGGAGGTCAAATGGCCGACTTTGATAAACTTGAAAAAGCACTCGGTGAAAACTCAGAAACTAACGAAGGTCTAGATGAAAGTGCTGTACTAGCTTTTGCAGCAGTTCCTGCATTAGTAGCAGCATTAGGAGGCTTAACAGCTCTTGAAGGTAAACTTGAAGACCCTAAATTCGCAGCAAAGTACCCAAAAATAGGTGGTTTACTAAAAATGATGACACAAATTGGGTCTGATTTAGGTACAAATAAACCTCGACAAGAAGGTGTTAAAAAGGATGATGAAGCCGTTGAAGAAAACGTTGACATTGATGCTTTAATTGCTGAAATCGAAGAGGAGGCTGACCTTGAAGAAGGTGCTACTGGCTACGACGAAAAAGTCGGAGGAAAAGGTAGAACTGGATTTGACAACAAGCCTGGTGGAAAAGGAGGTACTGGATATGATTCAAAAACAGTTAAGAAACTTAAAGAAGAACGCAACGCAGCTATTGCTACCGTTAGATCTCTTAAAGGAACTATTTCTGAAATGAATTTACTTAACAGCAAACTTCTTTACTGCAATAAACTGTTTAGATCTAATGCACTTACTGAAACCCAAAAGGTTAAAGTAGTTGATGCCTTAGACATGGCTAACACTGCTAACGAAGCAAAACTTGTATTTACTACCTTACAAGAATCTTTTAACTTTACAGGTGTAGAGAAAAGAGCTATTAAGGAAGGATTAGGAAGAGCTTCAAAGGCTAGTGGTAATGCTCCCAAAAAGGTTATTACGGAATCAGTTGATGAGACAGTGTCTCGATTCCAAAAACTCGCAAATATTAAATTTTAAAATTAAAACAACATGAATATTAATTCATTATTAGAGGGTGCTTCTCCATATCAGAACCAGCAAAACGAAGCTGCTAAACTGACATCAAAATGGAAAAGATCCGGTCTGTTAGAAGGTTATACTTCTGAAGCAGAACAAACAAATATGGCAGTTCTCCTAGAGAACCAAGCTAAACAACTCGTAAATGAGTCAAACACAGCAGGCACAGGTACTTCTATTACTACTGGTAATAGTGAGGCATGGGCTGGTGTTGCTCTTCCTCTTGTAAGAAGAGTATTTGGTGAAATCGTAGCTAAAGATCTTGTATCTGTACAGCCTATGAATTTACCTTCAGGTCTAATCTTTTATTTAGACTTCCAGTATGGATCAAATCAACCTGGATTTACTTCAGGTAATAGTCTTTATGCTGCTTCTGCAGATTTAAAGAAAACTGATCTACCTGCAGCAGGAACAGGAGCAGGATTATATGGTGCCGGTCGATTTGGTTACTCTATTAACGAAGCTACAAGCCTCGGAGTTGATAACGTACCGCAAGCTAGCGCAACCTTATCATCAACAACATCTTCGTTCGCGCCACTTGCTAATGATAATGCTAGTAAAGCTTTATTAAATTATGATCAAGTATTTATTGATTCTGTAACACTAACTGATGTAGATGAAATAAGAGTTTCTACATCTTCTATTCCGGATTTTGATCCTGAAGGAGTAAGAGCATTCAGAGTAACAGGACCAGCAGCAATTACTGCTAACTATAGCCAATTTAATAGCTATAAGGCTACTGATGGGTTTGTAAGATTATATGTAGCTGGAGCAGCAGCTGTTGATGGAACTTTAGTAGTTGAATACCAGAAAGGCCCAGATAATCTCAACGATAGAGGTGATTTTGAAGACAATTCAACAAATGCTATAACAGCAACAGGTGCAGATAATTCAACCCTTGATATCCCCGAAATTAACGTACAGTTAAGAAGTGACACAGTTACTGCAAAAACTCGTAAGTTAAAGGCTCAATGGACACCAGAATTTGCTCAAGACTTAAATGCTTATCATAGTATTGATGCTGAAGCAGAATTAACGTCTATCCTTTCTGAATATATTTCAATGGAAATCGATCTCGAAATTCTTGATATGCTAATTAGAAATGCTGATACTACGAATCACTGGAGTGCCCAAATTGCTAAAGAATTAGATAATGTAGGTACTACTAAAGATGAAACAGGTACAGGTCAGTACTATACTAAGATGTCTTGGTTCCAAACTTTAGGTGTTAAACTTCAATCTGTTAGTAACAAAATCCACCAGAAAACACTTCGTGGTGGTGCTAACTTCATGGTAGTTTCTCCTACTGTAAGTACAGTCCTTGAATCTATTCCTGGATTTGCTGCTGATTCACCTGGTGATTCTAACAAGTATGCTATGGGTGTTCAAAAAATCGGTTCAATTAATTCTCGTTATACCGTTTATAAGAACCCTTATATGACTGAAAATATAATTCTAATGGGATATAAAGGAAATCAATTCCTAGAAACAGGAGCTGTATTTGCCCCTTATATTCCTTTGATTATGACTCCACTTGTGTATGATCCTACTTCATTTACACCACGTAAAGGAATTATGACTCGCTATGCTAAGAAGATGGTCCGCCCAGACTTCTATGGTGTAGTTAAATGTCATGACCTTAACTTAGTGTAAGTTATAGGGATTAATATATAATTCTATTTTAGAAAGGGTCGCGAAAGCGGCCCTTTTTTTTATATGTATGGGTAACAAACGTTTCTTAACCCATTCATAATGGCTAAACAAAATATTGAAAAATCCCCCCCTAAGGGTAATATTAGGTTCTCAGTAACTCTATCAGAAGAACAAAAAATTGCAAAAACTGAAATTTTAAACCATCCATATAACTTTGTTGTAGGAAAAGCAGGATCAGGTAAAACCTTATTAGCAGTTCAAATTGCTTTAGATCAATTTTTTAAACGCAGGTTTAATAAAATTATTATAACAAGACCTACTATATCAACGGAAGATAATGGGTTTTTACCTGGATCTGAACGTGAAAAAATGGAACCCTGGTTAGTCCCTATTCGATCTAATATGCGAAAAGTTTATAATAAACCCCAAATATTAGAAAAATTAGAAAAGGAAGAAAAAATTGAACTAGTATCATTAGCCCATTTTAGGGGCAGAACTTTTGATAATGCTGTAGTTATTGTAGATGAATATCAAAACTTATCTAAATCTCAATTAGCAATGTGTATTGGAAGATTAGGCAAAGATTCAAAAATGATATTTTGTGGTGATTCATATCAAATAGATTTAAGGGATAAACAACACTCAGCTTATCATGATATGGCTAAATTAACTAATTCTAAATACGTTTTTAAAACAGTACTAACAGATTCACATCGACACGCAGCTATAGAGGATCTATTAGAACTTTTAAATGGTTATCAGTAATTACTTTTTTTTTATATTTATAATCAAACATTAAATTATGGCATCAATTTCTATTTGGCCTGGATCTGCTTCTTTTGCTGATACAGAAAACCCAACTCCTTTTGGTTTTTATGATACAGACACAGCTTTTACTTCTTCAGCGGATAAAGTAGCTACTTGGTGCGCTCAAAGATTAGGATACCCAATAGTAGATATAGAATTACAAGCTGTAAATTTCTTTACTGCTTTTGAAGAAGCTGTAACTACATATGCTCAATATGTTTATCAATATAAAATTATTGAAAATATAGGTATATTAGAAGGTTCTATCACAGGGAGTAATTTAAATAACCAATATGTTCAACCCAATATGGGCAATATAATTGCTATTGCTGAACAGTATGGTACAGAAGCGGGGTCAGGAGGTAATATTACTTACAAAACAGGAAGTATAGATATAATTCCGGGACAACAAAGATACTCTTTAACAAATTTATGGACTAATATTAAGGAAGAGGGAAACCCAATAGAAATTAAAAGAGTTTACCATTATGCCCCTGCAGCTATTGTACGATATTTTGACCCTTATGCGGGTACAGGTACAGGTATTCAATCATTAATGGAGTCATTTGGGTTTGGTAACTACTCACCTGGTGTAAATTTTATGTTAATGCCTACATATTATGATGCTTTAAAAGTTCAAGCAATTGAATTTAACGATACTATTAGAAAATCCGCATATTCATTTGAATTAATAGGTAACGATACCTTAAAAGTATTTCCAACACCTAACCGAAACGAAAACTTGTATTTTGATTATGTAGTTAAAACAGATAGAAACAGCCCTATCAGAACTACTGCTACTAATTTAGTTACTAATGTATCTAATGTTCCTTATACTAATATAACATATAATACTATTAATTCCCCCTCTAGACAATGGATTTTTAGATATACATTAGCAGTTTCTAAAGAAATGTTAGCTAGTATAAGAGGCAAATATTCCTCAGTCCCTATTCCGGGAGCAGAAATTACTACAAATGCAACAGAATTAAGAAGTGAAGCAGCAACCGAAAAAACTTCGTTAATTGATGAATTAAAGACAATGCTTGAAGAATCTTCAAGATCAAAATATATGGAAAGACAAGCAAGTGAGGCTCAAAATGCCCAAGATACCTTTAATAAAGTTCCCTACCCAATTTATGTTTACTAATGATTAAATTAAAAGACATATTAAATGAAGCACTTAATATCTACTCTGTAAGTATAACAATAGTATCTGATAAAGGTTCTAGCTTTACAGACGTATTAGATAGCATAAGAGCTACTAGAAAAATTACAATTGTTAATGTTAATACTAGTGATGATTTAGAGGCTAAAAATCGCCTAAGATCAGATGGTAAAGAAGTACGTACTGCAACTATGAAATTTGTAGCAGGGGATAACCCCCAACAAGATTTAAAATTTTTAAAAACTACTATGTTAAGTAGTAATAAAGGAGATCCTGGAAATAGGGTTAAAGGTTTACGTCATTTAACGTTTAACTCAGAAACCTTAACTAAAGTATAATGCCATTATTTGGAGGAGCTCGAGATATATCTTTATTTAAAACAATGAATAAAGAGTTAATTAATGACATCATTCAGCAAGAAGTTGGATTTTACAAATTTGTTCTCCAAGATACTGTTACTAATGTATATGGTGAAGCTGAAAATAAAGTTTATTATGAACCTCTTCTATTTCCTTGCTTAGTTACTAGAGATGACCAATCGTGGAGTGAAACTGATTTCGGTCCTGATTCTACTCAACAACATACTTTTGCATTTTTAAAAGCAAATTTAATAGAAAAAAGTTTAGTACCCGAAATAGGTGATATAGTATTATATAATAACGATTTTTTTGAATTTAATAGTATTATAGAAAATCAATTTTTTGCGGGAAAAAATCCGGACCATTCAATGAATGAAGACACAGATGGTTTTGGTGTATCTCTTTCTATAATTTGTAAAGGTAGTAAATCAAGAGTTGAACAACTAAAAACAATTCCTTTTAGATCAGGTATTTATCCAACAACTACTAAAGTAGAAAAATCACCTCCTAACCCCCGCACTCAATTATACAGTTAATGGCTAAAAGAATATCCAAAAAACCAAAGACAGCAAGGCAATATGAATTGTCTCAACAAGCTATAGTAGATAGCTCTATTGATCAAGGAGGAGACCCTAACGTTCCCGCTACGGTTTTAGGACCAGATATTAGACCAAATAAAAATAGGGGCAATATTAATAGTAAAAACGACTCTAAAGCTAACACAGGGTTTCATTTAGGACTTCAGGATATAGATGAAGCAATTTTTTATTATTTTGAAAATGTTATAAAACCTTCAGTTTTATCAAATGGTGATCTTATAGATGTTCCCGTAATTTATGGTTCAGGTGAAAGGTGGAAATTAGCTCAAAAAGATGGATTTTATAGAGATAAAGGAGGTAAAGTTCAAACTCCTCTTGTTATGCTTAAAAGAGAAAGTATTGAAAAAAGAAGAGATTTAGGTAATAAATTAGACGCTAATAACCCTCAATTATACATTACTCAACAAGAAAAATACACTCAAAAAAATTCATATGATAGATTTTCTATTATAAATAATAGAATACCTCAAAAAGAATACAACGCAGTAGTTATTCCAGATTATGTTAATTTAACATATAGTGGTATAATCTGGACAGATTATATATCCCAACTTAATAAAATTATTGAAGCCGTAAATTATTCATCAGATTCTTATTGGGGTGACCCAGAAAGGTTTAAGTTTATGGCAAGTATTGATTCATTTAATAATATTAATGAATTAAGTAATGACGATGGTAGAATAGTAAGAGCTAATTTTACTTTAAAACTACAAGGATATGTCGTCCCTGATAATATTCAGAAAAAAATTAAAGAACAAAATACTAGATATTTTAGCAAAGCCCAAATAGTCTTAAATCAGTCAACTACTGTAATCGAAGAACCTAGTACTAGAGCTAGATCCCTTGGAGCCCCTACTGGAGGAGGTGGAAGTGGAGGTGGAGGAAGTACTATTAACACTAGTGTTAATAACACTACTATTAATACAGCTGTTAATGATGATGATGATTGGATTATTACAGCTGATTCTATTACATCCTTTCCAAATAAAAAGGTAGTAGTTGAAAGTTCCTTTTTAGTAAATGATGGTGATAATACCCACGCTATTATTTTTGATGTATTAAAAAGTGGAACTAGAGCAATAGCGGTTGATGATAATAGAATTTTTTTATTAGGCGAACAAGGTTCTGAACCCCCCGCTAGAGAGGGGGGTTTAATATATCTAGCTGGAGAATTTTATTTAGGGATATAATTAATATATGTATACGAAAATAAAGGTATGGCATCATTTAAAGAATTAAAAGAAAAATTACAAGGTAAAAATACAACATTACTAACTAAAAAATCATCCCAAACTAAAATAAAAAAAAACAATTTTAGTCTTGAACTAGAAGAAGCTCGATATTTATTAACGTTAATAGCTAAATCAGATTTTAGTGGAAAAGACATTCAAATAGTATATAATGTAGCTTTAAAACTACAAAACCAAATAAAAGAATATATAAAAGAAGAAGATGGGAAGGATTAAAGATAAGCTTTCAAATAAAGAATTTGCATTTGAGGGTCACGCAGCACTTTCTGCTTCTGTAGCAGCCACAGGCTTAATTAATGGTAAAGTTGCTCGATTTGTAGGAGTTAAAGATATCCCCTTTAGATTAAAACAGGGAGATCAATCAACTCTTTTTGATATAAATAAAGTTGAAGCAGATCAGATTATTAGAATAGATGATGGAACTGTTTATGTTCCCTTTAAAAAATCTAATTTTCAAGATATGTTAATTGGCACAGATTCACATATTAAAAAAACTTTTGGTGAATCTGCTTACCTTTCTATAAGCTCTTCCTTTGCTACTAAATTTAGTAACATAGATGGTGATAAAATATTTACACAGATGGTTGAAGAAAATTATACTTCACCTCTCTCTAAGCAAAATCACCTTAACCCAAGATCTTCATTTGTAGGCCCAGTAACTGCCTCTTACGAACTTAGAACAGCTAATGGTGTTACTCAATCATATTCGGGTATAGATGAGGGTAGTGGAGTTGACTTTCTTATTGAAAATAACTCAACGTTTTCAACACATACTATTTTCCAAGTAGGCTTTCCGATAAACGAAGTAACTCAAAGTGTATTTTTTACCTCTTCCTTAATCAACTGCCATCATAGTAGTAGTAACACTGCTTCATTTACTAGTACTAATAACACTTTTTCATCACCAGTATCTGGAACTATTATAGGTAGAGGATTTGTAACTAATATTAATAATTCGAATGGCTCTCAAGGTATTTATGCCTCATATGCGTTGAAAATGAAAATGGCAGGAGACGCAGATTCAGGTAGCCTTTATTCCTTTGCGCAGAGTAGAGAAATTATAGTATATGATAAGAGCCATGAAAGGTTTGGTGTAAGTAGTGGATCCTTCCAATATGATCCCCTAAGCAGACACACAGCTACAGGTTCAGGGATATTTAAAACCCTCTTTTACCATACGGGAACAACATCCCCCTCAGGATCATATACTGGTAGTTTATCTACTTCAAATCCATTAAGTTCACCCCTTCATGGTGATGCTGATTTAAAAACAACAGCTTCATATGGATTTTATAACACCCCAGGAACCACTGAGGTATATGTAGTAGGTGCCCCTAATATTAATGCTATAATCCCAAGATTCACAGCTAAATCAATCCTATAGGGGTTTATAATAAGTTACATATTTATCAATAACACAATAATATAATATAACATAAAATGGCAAGTTGGAAAAAAGTACTAGTCTCTGGCTCAAATATTGAGGTAAACAACATCCTAGCAACAGGTAATATAACGGCATCGTTAGTTCCTACAACCAATAATGAAGATAATATACTAGTAATTGGTACTGATGGGGCAATCACCCAAATGAACCAAGGTAATATATCTGGAACTAACCCAACATTTAATATAAATGCAAGCAATACTCCCCTCTCAATCTCTCTTTCTTCATCTGTAGAGTTTAGCACAGGAGTTGATTTAATGGTATTTGATGCTGCATCAAATCATGGTTTTGGATTTGAAGTTAGTGATTCTGATAACACAGCAAGTATAGATCTTATAACCCCACAAGGTTTAAAAACGTCTGATGAACCACAATTTAGAAATATGCAGTTGGGTAGTGCTGCTGATACAACTGGATTTTTAAGCCACCAAGGTGATACTAATACAAGAATAGGTTTATCAGATGATGAAATAAGTCTTGAAGCCGGTGGTGTAAAGATGGTAACATTGATAGAAAGTGAAGACTTCCCCAACGTAGTTTTAATTAATAGTGGTGGCATTGATGTTGATTTTATAGTTGAAAGTAATACTGATACCCACTTATTATTTGCAGATGGAGGAAATGATAAAGTAGCAATTGGAACTGATACTGTTAATGCTCACAGTTTACTAACAGTAGCTGGAACCATCCACACAACAGGAATAACAGCATCTCTTTTACCAATAAATACAACATCTGCACATGTAATTGTGTCGGGAGCTAATGGGTTAGAAAAAAGAGACATTCAACCCCTTATTGATGATTCAGTAGCAGCTCTAACAGGCTCAATAACAGCCTCAATTATTGGAACTGCTAATGAAATTATAGTAGACACAACAGTTAATGGTGATACTCAAATTGGCATTGTTGATAATGCAATAATTGGAGGAGGTTTAACTGTTAAAGGAGACATCTCAGCATCAAATATACATGCAGCTGGAAATATTACGGGATCCAATCTCCGAGTAGAAAATGACATAGCTATTGGTGGAAATTTATTTTCATTTACAGGTCTAAGCCTTATTGAAAATGTAGCAGCAATATTTACAGGAAGTAATATATTTGGTCAAGGAGGAATTCCATCCGCTAACGACACAGCAGGGGGAGGTACAGCACACCAATTTACAGGTTCAGTAGGAATCACAGGAAGTGCCCTTACAATAACTGATGGAAATTTATCATTAGGGGGTAGTAACAACGGAAATATATCTACAACAAATGGCTCAGTAACGGCTAATAGTGGAACAGGTTCATTTGGTTATGTACATGCTCTTGAAATTTCTGCAAGTGGTCATTTATATGCCGAAATACCAACAACTCAATCTTTAACACAGGTTGTAGTTTATAAGCCTGAAACAGGCCAATTATTCCGCACTGCTTCTAATACTATAGGAGTAACTGAGTATCCAGATTTAAATAATATTCCAGATCTTATCGTCTCCGGAGCAATAGCCTTAGTAGAAAGTACCCAAGGAGAATATGACCTTACAGTAGACAGTGTAACAGTAAGTGATGGTGTCTCAGCAGGATTATTAACTGGTGATTCACCAACTTTTAATAACTTAGGATTAACAAATAGTTTGGTATTGTTTGGTAATATATCAGCATCAAAGAATATAAGTGCAAGTGGCCATTTAATAGCAAGTTTATCACTAGATAACTCACCATCCTTTAAAACAGTAGTATATAATACAACTACAGGTAAATTCTTCCACACGGGAAGTTATGGAGGTTCCGGTGGAGGTCTTACTAGCTATACAGCTTTAGATAACATTCCTGTTAATATAGTATCATCTTCTGCTTTCTCAAGTAATAATCAAGGAGGAGTAACAGCATCAATAAATGGAGTGACATCATCATTTGATGTAGGCCTTCTACCAACGGATAATCCAACTTTTGCTACTGTAACTACAACTGGTAATGCATCAGTGGGAGGTGCCCTTACAGTTACTGGTAATCTTACAGTTAATGGAACAACAACAACTATTAATGTCGACAATCTTTCAATTGAGGATAGATTTATATTATTAGCTTCAGGAGCCGCAGTTGACACCTCAGCAGGTATTGTAGTTTCAAGAGCTGCAAATGGAAATGGCACAGCATTATTCTGGGATTCAAACACAGATATGTGGAGTATAGATCTTAGTGGAGCTGATCCGGATGCATCAACTTATGGAACTGCAACTGGAGATCTTAAGTTAGTTACTGTCTTCCAAGACACATCACTCCCCTCTCAACCTGGAATAGCAGCTGAGGTTTATGGCAACAGTGAGGATAACAATAGAGGTCAGTTATTTGTAGACACTACTAATAGTGATCTATATGTTTATCTCTAATAAATAAAATTATTAAAATTAAAGAAAGCATTCCACATGGGATGCTTTTTTTTGTATATGTATATACGATCAAAAATAAAAAGTTATGTTACAAATTAAATTAGACCCTCAAGAAATACAATTAGCAATTGTATCTATATGCCAAACACAATTCCAAGGTAAAGATGCTCACTTAGTATCATCAACACTAAAAAAGTTTGAAGATAAATTAGCTGATTTTAAGCCTGTATAAAGCTACTATATTTATTGATAGTATGTTGTTGGCCCACTAATTATGGGAAGTAGGCGGTAATGTTGCCGTATCTAACCGCGAAATACCACATATAATGCCAAATTGGAAGAAAGTCATAGTATCCGGCAGTAATGCCACCCTAGCGCAAATAAGCGCAAGCGTAGTTCCCACAGCTACTACCCAAAATTTATTAGCAATTGATTCCACCACAGGAGGAATCATGCAAATTTCTCAAACTAATGCAGTTTCTGACAACACATTTAAAGCAACGGGACAAAGAGATGGAAATTCATCTATTATAGGCTCATTAATAGTAAGTGGTAGTACAGGTCTTATAAAAATAGAAAATGACACCATTCAAGGACCCGTAACAGTTCCTGGAGGACTACCTGCTATTGTGCTTAATGAAGATGGTTTTGAATTTAACCAAAATGCTCAGGCTGGGGGTGGTTCAGCTGCCTTTAAAATTAATACTACTAATGAAAATGTTGATTTTATAGTCCATGGAAAAACTGTAAATAACTTACTTAAAGTAGATGCTGTAGATTCAAAGGTAGAAATAAGAAACTCACTTTCAGTATTAGGTGATGGTCATATAACTGCTTCAGGCAACATAAAGGCAGATGGTGATTTAGCAGTAGGTGGAAATATTTTTTCATTTAGTGGATTTAGCTTTATTCAAGGATTCTCAGCAAACTTTACAGGAAGTAATGTATTTGGATCAGGCTCAACTCCCTCGGCTAATGACATAGCGGGGGGTGGAACAGCTCATCAATTTACAGGCTCTGTTGCAATTACAGGAAGTGGTGCATTAGATATTTTTGGAGGAGGTATTACTATTCATGATGGAAACTCTACTTTTAATAGTCCCGTAATTACCTTAGGAGCTAATGAATTAGCTAGAATTAATCTAAATGGATATGTTGCAACCAGTGTTGATTTTAGGGGAGACATAACATCATCAGGCAATATAAGCTCAAGTAAAAATATATATGCAAGTCAATATAACGTCGATGGGAAGGTAGCATTTGATACAGATCCAAACCATACTCAAGGTAGAGTATTTCCTGACCCAACTTTATCAAGTATTCAAATAGGAAGAAATGGATCACCTAATAAAAACATAGAATTATTAGGACCAGTAACAGCCTCAGGTGCTATAAGTGCAAGTGGTACATTATTGGGAGCTGGATTAAATATAAATGGGCCAGCAAATTCTCACATTGAAGTTGGAACCTATAATGTAGGATTTGATACGGCAAATGCTAGTGGGTATATGATAACAGGCTCAGGTCTTATTATTTCTGGAGCTATGGCTACCAATCACCACAATATGCTAAAAATTGGCAATGTAGAATTGGTAGACGTAAAATCAACTTCAGTTCCTCCCGTAGGAGATGAATTCCTCATACACAATGTAACTACATTTAGAATTACTAGCGGTAGTGATGGGGGAGATGTAGCTGGTACCAATAATGGAAATAATATATTTGTTCACAGTGGAAATGAATTCTTCCTATGTAAAAACGGGGAAGCAGCCACTTCCGGTGAAGCGACTATATCCTCAAAAGGCACGACTACGCAGATAACGGATACAAATATAAACTTAAATGGACAAGTGTCTATGAAGGCACTTAACCTTCTTGAAGAAGATGAAGGAGGAGGCACCGATATCCCAATCTTTTCTTCAGCCCCCGACTTAGCAGCAGCGAAAATTTTCTCCTTACCAGCAGAGGTTTTCCTCAATCATATAGGGGGTGCTGTAACTGCATCAGCAGTATCATCTTCAGGCGAATTATCTTTACCTGGTTTTCCAAATGTCTCAGCTTCTTTAGCAGCTTTAACAGCAGGAACAGTAGGTGATAATTTAGGTAATCATACGGCTACTGAAGCTCTTAATATGGCGGGAAATAATATTACTAATGCTCTTAATATAAGTGCAAGTGGATTTATATCTTCCTCAGATTTAGTTGTTCAAAATGATGCTCTTATTAATGGATTAACTATTGGAAGAGGAGGTGGAGCTAACGTACAAAACACAGCTATAGGTAATTTAGCACTTTTAAAGGCCACTGAAGAGGGCAATACAGCAGTGGGTGCTTCAAGTATGCAATTAAGCCCCTTAGGTAAACTTAATACAGCTGTAGGTCAAAGAGCATTATACCAGACAAAAGCCTCTAACAACACCTCTATAGGTCAAGATTCTCTTTACAATCATGTAATTGGAAATAATAATGTAGCTTTAGGCCTTAAGGCAGGAAAAAACATTACAGGAGGATCAAATCCCCTAAATTCAGCTTCATTCTCTACCTTTATAGGAATGGAAACAAAAGCTAAAGCAGACGATGAAACAAACCAAATAGTCATAGGTTATGATGCAACGGGAGAAGGCTCCAACAGTGTTGTTTTAGGTAATGACTCAATAACAAAAACAGTCTTAAAAGGTAATATAACAGCCTCAGGGAATATAAGTTCAAGTGGCGATATATTGACAAGTGATAATATAAAAGCCTTGGGAGTAATAAAGGGAAAGCTCCGCCACCAAACTCACCATAATATGACATTTGCAAATTCAGACAACTTATACATTCCTATAAATAATATATCCCCTAAAGCTAATGTAGAAAAAGGACGTAATGCTATAGTAGCTCCACATGATGGTACTTTCAAGGGAGCCAAAATACTTACAGATAATAATGCTGGTAATTGTGAAATTAACTTAGATATAAATGGTGTATTAACAACCTCTCCGGGCACAACGGCTATTGGTGCAAATACCGTAGTAACAATTATTAAAGCTTTCAATTTTAGTGCTGATGATATATTAGCAATTAAGTTTGACCCTCAAAATACTCCAGGAGGAGTTAGTATAACATGTTTATGGGAGTATAATACACTAACATAATGGTAAAAACTACTACTACATGGAATAAAGCTAACTTTAAATGGAATGTAGCTCCAACTAATACTCGTCATTCTCGTTATACTTGGGATGAAATTGCATTAGCTAAGTATGCTGCTGGAGTTGTAGAAGATGATGATTTTGTTCATTCATTTTTTGATAGAGATCCAAAAAAAAAAGACAAATTAGTTAAGTTAATATGTAAAGTTCAAGGAAAAACAATAAAAAAGGAAAAAGAAATTAAAGACTTTAAAATCACTGTTAAAGACATTAAGATCCTCACAGAAGAGGTACTAGGTATTAACGTAACAATATTATAACATGTACAAATTATACACAGATAAACAAGAAACATTCGAGTGTGATATTCAACTTGAAGGAGCATCCCTAAATAACTCAAAAGCACGTTTAGTTATTGAAACAACTGACTTAACTTTACTATTTAAAGGTACTATAACCCCCGGGGGAAAATGCAAAATTCCAGTTAAAAGATTAAAAGGCATTCTAGGTGAAAACTCTAAAGGAACAATTAAATTAGAAGTAATAGCTGAAGATACTTACTTTATTCCATGGGAGTCCAACTTTGAGGTTAATACAGCTAAAAAAGTACAAGTCGAAGTGAAATCACAGCAGGGAAATATTATTAAAGGAGGAAAACCTTCAGTTAAAGTTAAAAATATTAATGAAGTTACTTTAAATGAAAAAAATCACGTTTTAAACATTTTGCGCCTTTTAATTAGGGAAGATATTACTATATCTAATGTTTCTTTTAGAAAAAATAAACTTAATTATGTAGTAGCAACTTACATAGATAAACACCCAATTAATGAAGTACAAAAAGATAAAATTATAAAGGGGGTCATAGGTGGACTTTCTAAATTAAAGTAAATAAGTTATGGCATTACCTGATTTTACAGGCCAAAATATAGAAGATACTTACCAAAGGGTACTACAAACCGATGGGGGTGAACTTCGTGATGGTACGGGGTCTCTAGTTTCATTTAATGATATAACTACCTCTATTGTAAATTTTCCTGCAAATGATACTACTAAAATATTTGTAGATGGGAATAGTCTTTCATTTGAAGTAGATGGCTCGGACAGCTTCCAGGTCTATAATGACCACATTTATGTTAATGGGAATATAACAGCATCCGGAGGTATAAGTGTTAGTAATATAACAACCCCCACGTGGCATGGGTTTATAACAAATGGTAATGGTGCTGCACCTTATAGTCATGGTGTTTTAAGATATCGGGACTTCCTTAACAACGGAGTCCGAGAAAAAAGATTCGTATCAGATGAGGGTTTTACATTTGATGGGCAATTATTAAATGCTCGAACGGAAGAAATAACATTAGAAGCTCTATTTGGAGGAATAAAACTATCTGGTAGTATATCTTTAACGGGTAATATATCTTTAACGGGTAATGTTACTGCTAGTGGTATTATTAAAGCATCTGCTTTCGTTAACACAAGCGATACAAGTTTAGGATTAAATCTTAGAGGTGCCGGAACTGAAATTACTGGTGCCTTAGATGTCACCCAAGATATCACAGCAACTAACATAATAGCATCAGGTAATATAAGTGCAAGTGGAACAATCACAGCAGCATCCTTTGTAGGAACAATGGATGGAGGATCTTTTTAAATATTTATAACAAATGGCAAGTACAATACAAATAAAAAGGGGAACAGGATCAGCAGTCCCATCTGGGTTAGCTGATGGAGAATTAGCAATTAATCTAGATGATGGTCAATTATATTTTGGCTCTGGTTCTAATAGTGTAACTAATTTTACATTTGGGTCCCTTAATGCTACAAGCTTAAATGTTACTAGTATTACTTCATCAATAGTCACTTCTTCTATAGTATTATCTGAGGGCTCAAACACATTTGGTGATGCCATAACAGATACACAAATATTTAATGGTCATATAACAGCTTCTGGCAATATCTCCTCAAGTGGTAATATTATAGCAGCTTCATTAGATGCTGCTGCAGTTTCAGATACTTTAGCAGCAGCCATTATTGCAGAAATAGATAATGATGAAATCCCAATTGCTAAATTAGCTGAAGATGCTGTAACTGTAACTGCCGGAACTGGCCTTACAGGGGGAGGAAGCATTACTTTAGGAGGTTCAGCTACAGTAAACTTAATAGGAGGAGATGGAATTACGGCAAACGCCAACGATATGGCAATAACAGCTGCCCAAACTACTATTACTTCTATCCTAGCGGCCGATGTAAAAATTGGTGAAGACGACGAAACAAAAATTGACTTTGAAACTGCTGATGAAATACATTTCTATGCTAATAACGCCCAAGAAATGGTAATTCAAGCAAACGTTGTAGCACCCGGGGCAGACGATGGAACAGCTTTAGGAGATGCAGATCAGCGTTGGTCTGACTTATTTCTTGCAGAAGGAGGTGTAATCAATTTTGATAATGGTGATGTCACAATTACCCAAACTGGCAATAATTTAGCCATAGCAGGAACCACAGGTACTAATTTTGTAGGACACATAACGGCATCTAGTAATATAAGTGCCAGTGGTAATATAATAGGTCCAAATTTAATCGCTGATAGTGCTTCATTCAGTACAAGAACCACCGCATTAGAAGGAAATGGTGTGTTTACGGCCGCAGGCATTTCTGGGTCATTTGTAGCACCTAGTGCTTCATTCAGTACAAGGGTTACTGCTGCAGAAGTTATAACCGGAAAAACTTTAATTTCAAGTTCCCTACAAGCATTTACTAATATAACAGCATCGGGTAATATAAGTGCAAGTGGTACAATTATAGGACTTGCTGCACAGATTCATGGAAATAGTTATGTTGATGGAAAATTAGGAATTAATGCAACAACACAACCACCAGGAGTATTTGAGGTAACCGGTGATTCTAATTTTATAGGACACATAACAGCCTCAGGTAATATAAGTGCAAGTGGAAATATAATAGGCCCTAATTTAATTGCAGATAGCGCTTCATTCTCAACCAGAGTGACTTTAAATGATGCAAAAGTTACTAACGCAGATCAAGACTTATCTGCATTAGCATTAAAAACGGGGATATCAGGCTCATTTACAGAGCCAAGCGCTTCAATCTCAACTAGATTAACAACGGCAGAATCTACTACGGCTAATAGAATATTTAATCACATAACAGCATCAGGTAATATAAGCTCAAGTGGTACTATAACAGGTAACTCAATAGTAGGTACATTAGGAACAGCAGCCCAAACTAATATAACATCATTAGGTACATTATCAGCCTTAACAGTTGATAATTTAAACTTAAATGATACTAGTATATCATCTACTGCTGATGGTGATGTATATTTAACTATAGGCACTAGTGGTTTTGATTTTGAAGCTAATGCTGGAGATAAATTTTTATATAACGCACAACAAAATAACGTAGATCTCCAGTACGCTAGTGAAAATGATCAAAATGTATTTTATATTGATGCTTCTACTGATAATGTAGGTATAGGAGATGCAACCCCAACAGCTAAACTAGATGTAGTCGGAAATATAAATACAACTTCCCACATAACAGCATCAGGTAATATAAGTTCAAGTGGAACAATAACAGCAAATGCATTTGTTGGCAATATTACTGGTGATTTAACAGGCGAAGCTGATACAGTAGCAACTATTGCAGGCTTAGCACCAAATACGGCAACAACACAAGCAACACAAGGAGCTATAACATCTGTTGGTACATTATCAGCCTTAACAGTATCTGGTGATATAACAGCAAATGGGGATATAGTAGGTGATGATGTTACTGATATTACAAATATGAGGCACATATCTGCTAATAGATTAATAGCTGCAGCAGGCGGTGTTACAAGCCAAATAACATTAAGTGACGGAGGTATGGAAATAATAGCCGGGTCTACAACATTTACGTCTAACATAACCGGTAGTATATTAAATAATGTCAACCAAAATATCTACAATACAGGTTCATTAGCTTTAAATGCTAATAGTGCATTTGGAGATATAGTTAAATTTGGTTTTACTACTACAGTAGCAGGAGGAGTATATTTTTTAAATGGTACTGGAGGATGGACTTTAACTCAAGCCAATGCTGCTGCTACATCTACTGGATCTTTAGCAGTTGCTGTTGGTACTAATTCTACAATTCATGGTATGTGCCTTAGAGGATTTGCCAATCCCTTTACAGATCCTAGTGCGGGAATTGGCAATCCAGTATATTTAAGTGACACTCACGCTGGAAGAATATTAGCAGCACCCCCAAGTAGTACTAATGATGTTGTAAGAATAGTAGGTTACCAATATGGTCCAGATTTAATTTACTTCAACCCAAGTAACGACTTTATAATACACGCATAATATGGCAACAGTAATACTAAGACCAAGCTCAGCAATTAGCGGAGGTAGCTTTAAAGATGAATCAAACACGGCTGGTATTAACGTAGCTAAAATAAACGACTCTAGCAACTCTACATTTCTCTACAACGCGTCTACAAATCAAACTATGTTACTTGCGTTAGATGACACAAGCGGATTAAGTGGAGCTACGTTTAATAGTTTTGTTGTTACTGCGATATTTCAAAAACATGCGGGAAGAGGATCTGACGCTAGCTTTGAGGTAAAGATAGGTGACGGTTCATCATTAACAACTTTTGGATTTGTTTCTGATAATGTTTTTGTTACAACAAACTCCTCTCCTACAACTATTAATGCGAATGCTATATTCTTTGGGGGTAGTGTTTCTGCTAGCGATGTGGATGACATGAGACTTTCGGTAACTACTACTGACGCGTCACAAAATAGATTTTTTGAACTCTTTGTAACAGTAGACTACACAGAATCAGCCTCTGGTCCTGCAAATCTTACATCATACAATGGAATTGCTAAAGCAAGTATTACTTCTATAAATGGAATTACTATGGCTAATATTACAACATTAAATGGAATAAGTTAATGGTTTCTAAAATTAACATATATGTATATGCACACATAAAATAATAAAAGTTATGGCTATTAAAGAATCAAAAAAATTAGAAACTCAAGAGTTAGAATCTCTACTTAAACTAAGAAAAAAAAATAATAATTTAATTTTCCAAAGAGGGCAATTAGGATTAGCTGAGGATAATTTACAATCACAAAAAACAATCCTTTTAGAAGAATTCCAAAAAATATCCAAAGAAGAACAAACGATTTCAACACAACTTTTTGAAAAGTATGGAAAAGGAGAAGTAAATATTGAAGATGGTACTATTACCCCAGTAGAGTAAACCCTCTATATAGGTTCAGATATTCCCTAGATATTTATTATTGACTTTCCTTCATCATGGTTTTGATGAAAAAATTCATATTTATATATAACAACAATAATCTAGAAAATAATGGCTGAAGCAATAGTATCACCTGGTGTATTTCAACGAGAAACAGACCAATCTTTCATCACACCTACTCCAGTAGAAGTAGGAGCGGCAATTATAGGCCCCACTGTTAAAGGGCCTGTAGAACAACCTACTGTAGTAAGTTCATTTGCTGATTATAAAAACAAATTTGGAACAACTTTTACTTCTGCTTCTGAAGACCTTGAATTTTTTACCTCAATAGCAGCACAAAAATTCTTTGCTAATGGGGGTAATAGTATGTTAATTACTAGAGTATCATCAGGTTCATATACCTCTGCTACATCTACAACTTTAACATCTTCACATCCAACACTAACAACCATAAGTCCTTTTACTCTAAAAACTATAGGAGCAGGAGAAATATTTAATAATGCTGTTAATAAGAATGCATCCTCAATAAATCAATTTTCTGATAGTTCGTTATCAACGGGGTCTAAAGATAATTTAAGATGGGAAGTTACAGGAATTAACACTTCAGCAGGTACATTTAATCTAACAATTAGAAGAGGAGATGATAATAAGAATAATAAAATTATTCTTGAAACTTTTGTAGGATGTAGTCTAGATCCAAAATCAGAAAATTATATTAAAAGAGTAGTAGGAGACCAATTTCTCTCACAAGCTACTTATGAAGGCCAAACAGTAATTAGAACAAATGGCGATTACCCAAACCAATCTAAATTAATATTTGTAGATAGTGTAGGTTTAAAAACTTCAGAGTATCTTAGAATTGATGGTAGTGTAGGAACTGACGATGGTGGTGCACTATACAGTGCTAGTTTACCACTAGCCCAAAGTGGCTCATTCTTTGGAGCTGATGGTAAAGAGCCAGGTAATGCAAATTATCCACTCCCACCAACTACATTTGACAAAATATCATCTACTAATACCCAGGGATTATTATCTAGTAACTATACAAAAGCCTTTAATATTCTAGAAAATAAAGATGAATACAGATTTGCTACTTTAACTACACCAGGAGCTTATAATTCAGATTATGCTTCTGTAGTAGCATCAGGAATTGCACTTTGTGAAAAAAGAGGAGATTGTTTCTACATAGCAGATATGGTAGCTTACAATAAAACTGTAGCTAACGTAACCTCAGAAGCAGGTGAGTTAAATACTAATTTTGCAGGTACTTACTGGCCATGGGTTCAAGTACCCTCTACTGAATTAAGTAGAAATGTATGGTGTCCCGCTTCAACGGTAATGCAAGGGGTTTATGCCGCTAATGATAAAATAGCAGCTCCATGGTTTGCACCAGCGGGTCTAAACAGAGGAGGCTTACCAATTATAAGAACAGAATTTAAAGTAACTCAAGCCTTAAGAGATACATTATATGATAATAAAGTTAACCCACTTGCTACTTTCCCAAAGGTAGGACCTGTAGCATATGGCCAAAAAACACTTCAAAAGAAAGCAAGTGCTTTAGATCGTATTAATGTAAGAAGATTACTTATTTCTCTTAAAAACTTTATAGGAGATACTAGTAAACAATTAGTATTTGAACAAAACACAACCGTAACTAGAAATAGATTTTTAAACGCAGTCAACCCATTCTTAGAATCTGTCCAACAAAGACAAGGACTATTCGCCTTTAGGGTAGTAATGGATGAAAGCAATAACACCGCTGATGCAATAGATAGAAACCAACTAGTAGGTCAGATATTTATCCAACCAACTAGAACAGCTGAATTTATAATTTTAGATTACACTATCCAACCAACGGGAGCTACATTTAATGACTAAAAGTTAAAAAACTCTATATTTATAACAAAATAACAACACAATGGCAATACTTAGCTCAGCAGATATGTTTTTCACGGCCTACGAGCCCAAATTATCAAATAGATTTATATTTTATATAGATGGCATTCCAGCTTATTTGATAAAAAAAGCAGACAGACCAAAATACACATCAGAAGAAGTAGTTCTTGACCATATTAACGTTAAAAGAAAAGTAAAAGGTAAATCTGATTGGAGTCCAATTACTTGTACTTTATATGATCCTGTAACTCCCTCAGGAGCACAAGCGGTAATGGAATGGGTTCGTTTACACCACGAGTCAGTAACAGGTAGAGATGGTTATTCTGATTTTTATAAAAAAGACATCAGATTTAATACCTTAGGCCCTGTAGGTGACGTTGTTGAAGAATGGATTTGTAAAGGAGCCTTTGTAACAGGTGTTGAATTTGGAAGTGGTGATTGGACATCTTCTACTCCTATGGAAATTAGTTTAACAATTTCAATGGATTATGCGATCTTAAATTACTAAGACTTTTTTAAAAACAAAAAATTAGAGAGGTGCGTAAGCACCTCTTTTTTGTATATGTATATGCAAACATACAAGTTATAAAATGGAAAATAAACAACTATTCCCTACTGAAGAAGTTACTTTACCTTCAAAGGGATTAATTTACCCCCAAGACAATCCTCTTTCAAAAGGTGTATTAGAGATGAAATACATGACTGCAAAAGAAGAAGATATCCTTACAAATGGAAGTTACATTAAAAACGGAACTGTAATAGATAAATTATTAAAATCTTTAATAGTAACACCTATAGACTATAATGATATAGTAGTAGGAGATAAAAATGCAATCATGATTGCTGCTCGTGTTTTAGGATATGGTAAAGATTACACCTTTACTATAGAAGATGAAGAGCATACAGTCGACCTTACAGAAGTAAAGGATAAAGAATTAAAGGAAGAATATCTTATATCTAAAGGACAAAATGAATTTAAATTTAAACTTCCTACAGTTAAAAAGTCCTTAACTTTTAAATTTCTTACTCATGGAGATGAAAAAAAAATTGATAATGAGGTTAAAGGAATTAAAAGAGCCAAAAAAGGAGAATCCCCAGAATCTAGCACTCGATTAAAGTATATGATACTATCCGTAGATGGTGATTCTGAAAGCAAAACTATAAGAGAATTTGTAGATAATCAATTACTAGCACGTGATGCAAGAGCATTAAGAGCATACATTAAGGAAATCCAGCCCGATGTAGATTTAGTATTTGATCTTGAAAATGAAGCTGGAGACGTAAGGGGGGGCGTTAGGGTCCCAATTGGGATCACGTTTTTTTGGCCTGACTCCGAATTATAAATTTCAAGTTTATCAAGAAATACACGATTTAGTGTATTATGGGAATGGGGGTTTTATATATTCTGAAGTATATATTATGCCTATCCATATTAGGCGTTATCATATTAAAAAAATAAATGATCTTCATGAAAAACGTAATGAAGAAGAGGAAAGAGCTATAAATACTTCTAAACAAAATATGAAAAATATGCCTTCTACCCCTAATATAAATAGAACTTAATTACTTAATATTTATACCAGATAATAACAATACCTAATGGCTAAAGAAAAAATAAATGATGTTAATAAGGTAGGTAAAGATATAAAAAATACCTTTTCTGAAACAGTTAATTTTATTAATGAATTAAATAAAAGTTTAGAAAAAACATTATCCTTAACCCAAGAGGTGGCTAATAGTATGTCTCAAAGTAATGATTTGGGTAAAGAATCTATTAGTAAGGAATCAACCAAAGAAGCCATTCTTGAAAAAATAAAAAGTTTAAAAGGAGATGAACAAAAACAATTATTCGCTGGGTTAAAAACTGGCGAGGGCCTTAATAAACAACTTATGGCCAAGTTAGGGCTTGAAGGCAAAGCAGGTACTCTTGCGGGAACAGCAGCAGCCGTAAAGATGAAATCCTTAGGCATAAGCAAATCCTCTATAGCATTAGAAAAATTAGGATTACTCACTAAAGCAGCAGGCTTAAAATTACAAAAACTTTCTTCGGCAGCTATGGATGTATTCCTAACTGCACTAATGGCTGCGGATAAAGAGACCACAGCAATGGCTCGTGGATTAAATATGTCAAAAACCGAGGCTATAGGGGTAAAACAGCAATTTGCCCAAATCGCTTTCTCTTCTGGGGATATAGCAATAAATTCTATAAGATTAGGTAAAGCTAATGCTGGTCTTAATGCTCAATTAGGAACTGGGGTTGTATTTAGTGGAGAAATGCTAACAACTTTCTCTAAACTTACTGAAATAGTAGGAATTTCAGCTGATGCCGCTGGTAGTTTAGCATTTCAAGGCCAAATGGCTGGCCAAAGTTTTAGAGAGGTAGAGGAAAATGTATTAGGAGCATCTTATGAGATGCAAAGAGGAGTAGGTATTCAACTTGATATGAAGGGAGTATTAGAGGCAACAGGTAAGGTTTCGGGCCAAGTAAGAGCAAATTTAGGATCAAATCCTGAATTAATAGCAAAAGCCGTAACTGCTGCTAAATTATTAGGAGCTGAATTATCAGATATAGCTGCTGCTGGTAAAACTATGTTAAACTTTGAAAGCAGCATTGAGGCCGAACTAGAAGCCGAACTCCTAACAGGTAAACAGTTAAACTTAGAAAGAGCAAGGGCAGCAGCATTAGCGGGCGATCAAGTTGCTTTAGCCGAAGAATTAGGCAAAAATATAGGATCTCATGGGGATTTCATGAAAATGAATGTCCTCCAACAGGATGCATTAGCTAAGGCTATGGGAATGAGCACCGATTCTATGGCCGATATGTTATTTAAGCAGGAAACTATGGGTATGAATGCTAAACAACTTAGAGCCCAAGGTAAAGATGAACTAGCAGATAAGTTAGAACAATTAGATACCCAAGAAAAGATGGCCCTAGCTCAAGAAAAATTCGCATCTATGATGGGGGATGTTGCTACTATATTATTACCAATAGTAGAAGGATTTGGAAATTTAGTTGGTTTAATTATGGAATCAAAAGTAGCATTAGGCCTAATGGTTGGAGTAATGGGAGCTTTAGCAATAGCCTCTGTAGTAGCTGCAATTGCAAATATATGGGCTTCCCTAGCACAAATACCCTTTGGAGTAGGCCTTGCAATAGCCGCCGTAGCATCTGTAGGGCTAATTGGATTAATAGCTTCAGCAGTATCTTCTGTTCCTAAGGTAAAAGATGGATTTGCCCCCTCAAGTAAAGGTCCATTTACAATTAAAGACAACTATGGTGGCATGGCTCAAACTACACCTGGTGATAATCTACAAGTTGGTCCCGGAGCCGGCTCACAATCATCTCCACCCCCTGTAGTAATCCAAAATAACTGGGACGCATTTGCGGCATCTAACGGCAATGGAAGAAAAGGCTTAGGAGGAACTCAATCACTTCAGGCGAGTCCTACCTTTGCTTAATATTTATAACAAAACAACACAATCATGGCAATTAAAAACAAAGAATCAATTTTCGACTTAGTCCAAGATGGAGAAGTCAGCAGCATGGAAGCACAAACAGGACCCGCATTTCCTATTGTAGGTCCCGACGTAGAAAGGGGATTATATCCCTTCGGTGTCCCTGTAGGATCACAACTACACGCTGGTCCTTTAGTAGACCAAGCAGGTAGATCTTTAGTAGGCCCCTCATATCAAGGTGTTTACGGAAGTATCTCTAACCCCTCAGGATTAGATAACGATGGGGTAACCCCAGATTTATATACAGATAACCCTCCTGACTAAAATATTCAATGGCAATATCGTTACAAAACATTTTAAGATTTGCCGAAAATTCAGGACAAAATCCTGATGGATCTCCTTTTGATCAAAGATCATTAGGTTATGGAGATAATAGTTGGGCTTTTGGTGGTCCAAAACCTTTAATCATTAAAGATCTTCCTAAGGTAGATCAAGAACCCAATGGAGCTTTAGGATTTGTAAACCAAGTAACTGATAATTTTGTAAGGGGGGGAGTAGTAACATTAGCATCAAGAGCAGTTACCGATTTAGTACGATTAGGTAAAGTCTTAATCAGCCCAAATGGCCTATCTTGGTCAGCAGCACAATTTGCACTATCCCAAACTAACCCAGAAAGTTTATCATCACCCCGAAATAGACAAACCCTTCCCATAAGTGTACTTGCAACAGCAGGAACAGGAGCAGCAGGCATAAGATTTAGGAAAGATGGTTTAATAGACTTCAAAATGGAATCAGGATATAACTATGATTCTACTAGAGGGGGACCTAAATATGAATCTAGTATATTAGAAATTGCAACAAAAGGTGACCTCGAGCCACCAACAGA